>Ga0256405_10000689_pt1 | contig 106804 bp, 108 predicted proteins | sample RumenRJG_02DNA_FD_189096 | JGI IMG/M metagenome (GOLD analysis project Ga0256405, IMG submission 189096) | Bovine rumen microbial communities from Lethbridge, Alberta, Canada - RJG_02 | ecosystem: Host-associated > Mammals > Digestive system > Stomach > Rumen | place: Canada: Alberta...
GGATAAAATTGTTGTAACACCTTATCTTCCTAGTTATCTCTCTGGATGCATATATGGCAATATTAAAAACCAATATAGCTAATTCTTTTTTTCATTTCTTAATTTGTGATAATATACAAATAAAAAAGTAACTAATTCGTTACACTATGGATAATAATAGAAAGTAGATTGTGAAAACCATTATTCATAATCCTACACCTTACTTTTCAATTTTTATAATCAAAATTTCGAATAAACACTAAAATTTTCTCCAACACTTTTCTTTAAGAAAATTTCTGATATCTTCTATGTATTCTCCTTCGTAGTATTTCACTAATTTTTTTTTGAATTCGGGAATATGATTTTCAGGGATGATCAACATTCCTTGACCGTGAGCAATAAGATAATGATTTGCAAATATTATAGATGCTCTTTTGTTTCCGTCAATAAAAATTTGAGTTTTCATACTATACATACAAAGATCAATTGCAATATCTATATCTTGTTTTTGGTATTGCTAAAAGCGAATAGAAATAGTTAATTTATGGAAGATTATTTCCACTGTGAACGAGTAGGATAAAAGAGTTGATGCATCTTCTCCGGCAACGACGGAGAAGATATCTATACAAATTTTGCAATGCCATATTCATGAAGTATTGCTAAAAATATATAGAAGCTAATTTATGAGAAATTACTTACATTTTAAACATGGCATAAAAGAATTAGTGTATTTTCTCTAGCATCGCCGGAGAAAGTATCTATATATTTTGCGCCGATCCTATAAGTGTATTGCAAAAAAATATAGAAAGATATGAAATACAAGAAGAGCGAAACTTAATTTAAAAATAAAGTCAAAAATACACAATTAAATTGTAAAAATACAATAAATGATATAACGAATAACAGCCAAAGAATCTATAAAAATTCTTAATCAATTTTAATGTTTCCCATTATTCAAGAAAACTGTTGACAAAAAAGTTATTATATGTTAGTATATAAGAAGAATAAATCGTGTTATAAGGAGATGTTTTTATGAAGAGTAATAAATTTAATAGAAAATTAAGAAGATTCCTTGCTGCATCTCTCGGAGCTAGTTGTATTTCTACTATGATGGTAAATGCCATGGAAAATCCTATTCAAAATCGAAATATACAAGACGACTTACTTAATTTTAATCGAGAAACTAGACAAGCTTTATGGGATAAGATTAAAGCACAGGATCAAGGCGATATACAAATTGAATCTGATACTATAACATACTCATTCAACGTGGCGCAATCAATTACTGACTTTGATAGTTATTCTTTCTGTTGGTTATTATGTAACCATGAACCCGACATTAAATTTATAATGTTGAATTTAAACGGTGGAACTTCGCTTATTATCCCATGTTATAGTAAAATAGATGCTCCAAAAATTGCTGAAGAAGTTTCAAAGTATTTTGACGAAAATCCAAACCTAGAAGTAGCGAATTTCGAACAAGATTGCTGGGCAAATAAAAATAATATCAAATCCTATATTGCAACGCTATGTGGACAAAATCAAGAAAATGAAGATGAACCTGAACAAGGTCAAGGAGACTCGGTTGTTAAACGATCAGTGAACTGGTTTATGGGACTTTCTGATGGTGCCAAGGTAACCCTCCTGACCCCGATTGTCTCTGCATTTTGCACTGCTCTTGTTTGCCTCCTCAAAAAGATATTTTAATAAGTGTATTCACGACTTGTATACTGTTATTTTTTCTAAAAATATATGCAAATCAGGTATTGCTAAAAGCGAATAGAAATAGTTATTCTTTCTGTTTGTTATTATGTAACCATAAACCCGAAATTAAATTTATAATGTTGAATTTAAATGGCGGAACTTTGCTTATTATCCCATGTTATAGTAAAATAGATGCTCCAAAAATTGCTGAAGAAGTTTCAAAGTATTTTGACGAAAATCCAAACCTAGAAGTAGCGAATTTCGAACAAGATTGCTGGACAAATAAAAACGATATAAAAAACTTCATTTCAAAAATAACAAACGAACAACTTTCTGTTGATGAGGATGATTCTGCTCAAGACAAAAAACCATTTTTCTTAAAAAAACTTTATGATGATGCACCAATTGGGGGAAAAATTACTCTTATATCTGCAGCAGCAACTATCATTGTTGCTACCGTAAATTTTTTGGCCAAGAAATGGTAATATATGTTAATTATTCTGGATCATTTATACATAAAATAAAATCTCGGAGGCATTGCAAAAGATAGATGCTTTCTCCGGAGATGCTGGAGAAGGATGAAGGTATATTGAGTTCTTTATTTCAGTTGATAACGACGGGAATAATTTTTCATAAATTAACTTTTCTACTCATTTTTAGCAATATAAAATTTAAGGATTATATTCTAATATAGTTTATATTAGAATTTATAGTAACAGACGATATTACGAAAATAGACAAGTCCTCTCCGGCGTTATCAGCGAGGATTTATCTCTTATGCTTTATACTTTCAAAATTCCAAAATTTCTTTTTATGTTTTTTAACTATTATAGAACATGATCTTTGAGTTTACCCGTATTGATAATTTGTACATCATATTATATAATATTTGTGTAAATTGACGGAGGAGGTATCCTAATGGGAGAATATAGGCAAAGTACTTTGTATGATTTTTCTCTTGTTACTAGAGCTGTTATTTATGTATATCAGTATGACAGTTTAACAGTATCTAGTTTGTCTGGTATATCAGGATTGAGAGAGCTTGAAAAATTGCCAGTTCAAATAAATCCGGGAGAATATAAAAGAACACAATTTAACAAAGGAACAGAAATATCGTCCTCTGAAGATAAAGTTGATTGGTTAAGTATTGCTACCGGATCAAAAAAAAATAAAGATAATTCTCTAACTTTCAATCTTATTTTTGATATCTCAGATGAATATATGGCTATTTCAAACAATGGATTGATAGCTTATGATGTAGATATTAATTCTGCTACTATTATTGATTCCTTGTATAAATATTCGAATCCTGGATACTTGTGCTTGTTTAAATGGGGACCTCTTAACTATTTGTCTAGAATTAGTTCTATAGAATGCACATATGAAAAGTTTTCTCCATATGGAGAGCCTTTACGGGCAAAAGTTGATATAACTTTTCAAAAACTTGAGTTAAGCAATACTGTGAAGTATAAAGATAATGATCCTAGTGGAGTTATTGGGAAAACAAATTGGCTTACAGTTGAAGCGAATCAAAAAAAGGATAGTGCTTTGGTTATAGCACAAAAGGCTCTAGAAGTAACTGCAAATGAAACATTGCCGTCTATTGTTTCTGCAGCAAGGGGGTAGAAGTGTTATATGGGAGAAGAATATACTTCAAAATTTGAAGATGAATCTCTTTATTCTAAAGAAAATTTATCTAAACTTAAGGGTGATTTTTCAAATTTATCTAAAATAGAGGGGAAAGAAAAGAAAACATTCAAAGATTGGGTTCGTCAGATCAATGATCGGCAGGGAGTTTTTGATTTTAAAATTGATAATGAAGAAATGGGAGATGATGATTGTGATCAGGATATTAATGATGTTGGAAGTTCTCGAAGAGATAAAGTGGCAGAAAAAAGAATTAAATTTTTTTCAGAATTATACAAACCATTGAATAATCCAAAAGATTTCAACAGTGTTAAATTTAAATTGCAAGATAAATTAAATGATTCAAGTAGCAAAAAAAATTGGGAAGAATTTTCAAGTGATGAAAAAGTATTAAGTTATAGAAAGTGTCTTGCTGAAACCGCAGAAAAAGAACGGAAGTATCTATCTGATTTTTTAAGAAAAACTAAAAAAACAAGTAAAAGAGGAGGGCGCGAAGATGAAGAATATACTCCTAATGATAAACAAAGTGAATTAAATATTTTTGCTGATATATCGAATAAATTTCCTCCTAATGATTCTGTTTCTCCTATTTTAAAAAAATCGGATTATATAACGTTTGAATTTTTAGAAGAATTAAAAGATATTTGCGGTGGAAATAAAGATGATCTGGAAAAGGAAATGGATGATCTTATGAAGGATATAGAATCATATGATGATTATGATACAAATTATGATATAGATGATCTAAATGATTTTGATGACGTATATGAAAATCAGTATGACTGGGATAATGAAAAGACTGATACAAAACCTAAATATTATTTTCCTGAATTACATAATTTTTTATCTATTAACTCAGAAGATTTAATTAATATAACTGACCAATATAAAAATAAAATTTCTGAGTTAGGAGGTAGTGATAAAAAAGTTGAAGAAAATAATAACAATGATGACGATGAATATGGAAGCGAATCCAAAGAAAAATTGCCAGTGAACGATTTGAAATTACAGTTAGAGCGCATTAATGTAGCAGCTCTTAATTTTATTATAATGTTTGCTATGTCTGATTTAAGAAATACTTATGATCACTTCAGTAATTTAGATAAATACGTGCCTCTAAATGCTGTTTTGAAGAAAGAAGAAAATAATAAAGAAATAGAAAATTATCCACCTCTTCGGGCTTGTATTTTTCTATCTACTCTTATATCGAAAGCCCAGTCGCAACTAGAAATTCACGACAGAAAAATGTCTCTGCTAGAGTCAAATCATAATGTTAATTTGATTCACGAAGAAGAAAAATATGATTTTATTTCAAGTGTAGTAGATGAATGTTTTCCAAAAAATTTTTCATCTAGTTTAAAATTAAAGTTTTATGAAGACTCAGAAAAAATATTAGAAAAAATATCTAATAATGAATCAGAAGATAATGACTTACAACATTTTCTTTACAGTAAATCGGGCTTGAAATTTATCACGAATGTAAATTTAAAATTAAATGAGAAATTAGACGAAAAAAAAAATATTAATTATGAAAAAAATGAAAAATTGAATGAATCAGAGAAAAAAATTGGTAAATTGAGTAGAAAGCAATCTGTTAAAGAAAAACATAGAAATGAATCAAAAAATCGAGAAATAGAAAGAATAGAAAATCTTGAATATTATAATGATCATGAATGGAAAAAGATTTGGGAACAGTCGGCATATTATGAAGATATTTTTTATAATATCATCGGTCGTTTTAACGAAAAATTAGATTTATATTGTGAGGATGTAGAGGAAACAGTGAAAGAATTAAATGGAATAATAGGTACGATTGAAAAAAATAATAATAAGGATGCGAAAAAGGAAATAATAAATAAATTAGCTAAATTAAGAAATAAAATAAAAAAAGAAATAAAAAAAGAAAAAATTAATTACATTAAAGAGAAACTAAATAACATAAATTTTGAATACGGTTGGGATGAAGAAAATAAAGAAAATTTAGATGTTTTTTTAGAAAAAGAGAAAAATATAAAAAATAAAATTAAAAAAATAAATAAAGAAATCGATAAGAAAGAAGTTAAGGATGCAATGAAATCCGAGGAAGAAATAAGACGAGAATTGAAAAAATTGGAATGGGAAACTAAAGAATCAAAAAAAGATAATAATTCTAAAACAGTAGAATCTGAAGCACAATTATCAAATGAAGAAATAAGTAAGAGTAAAGTTCAAAATGCAATGCAATTTGCAGAAGAAACAACAAGTGATTATAATTCTGAAGCACAATCTGAGGTACAATCAAAAGAATCTGATAAAGAAAATCGTGTTAAGTATCTGAATAGTATTAAAAAAGATAATAATGAACAAGATAATTCAAATTATGTAAAAAATAATTATGATTATAACGATTATAATCAATATTCCTATTACTATTACTATTATTAAAATTATAATAAAAAATATAGAATTATTAATTTAAATTATAAAGATTAAAATTGTTCATTGTTTCCGAAGGAAGCATTTAATATTTTTCATCTATCTTATTACATGATCCGAAATGGTATTGCTAAAAATGAATAGAAATAATTAATTTATGAAAAATTATTTTCGTTGTTAGCAACTGAAATAAAAAACTTATCTGGCATCGACGGAGAAAGTATATATCTATATTTTGCAATGCCTCCGAAATGGTTATGTCCTAAAGTAGTTAAAGAATATAAAAGCAATTTTGAAATTTGAGTGTAATGCTGATAAATTCTCTCCGGCAATATCGGAGAGGACTTGTCTTCCTTTGCAATATCCTTTGTTACTATAAATTTCAATATAAAATATCCCAGAACATAACCATAAGATACTGATTCTTAAAAATATTACTTGTTTAAATTCTATATCTTAGAGAAAGGATGCATACTCATTTTTACAATGCATTTAATTGTTGAATTAAAAAATTTTGCATAGTATAATTCAGGATGAGTTAGTATGTTAGTCTTAGATATGAAACATATAGAATAAATTGATATTATGAGGATTTATGAAACACTTTGTTTATTCATTTTCAGAAGCACGCAATCTTTCAAGGGATATTCTTGGAGGAAAAGGATTTGGACTCGCGCAGATGACATCTTTAAATTTACCCGTTCCTCCTGGATTCATTATCTCTACTGAAGCATGTAATCAATATTATTTGAACGGAAACAGAATTTCTGATGATTTGAAACAAGAAATTATGAATTCTATTCATAATCTAGAGAATCAAACAGGTAAAAAATTATATTCATTAAATGATTCTTCGAATTTTGATCCATTGCTTCTTTCTGCTCGTTCAGGAGCTAAAATCTCTATGCCTGGTATGATGGACACTATTCTTAATATAGGAATTACCAGAGAATCATATGAGTATATAAAAAACAAATCAAATAACGAATCATTTGCATCTGATATTTATTTAAGATTTTTGCAAATGTTTTTTGATGTTTATGCCAAAATTTCAAAAGAGGAATTAGAAGTACAATATAAAAGTTTAAATTCCATAGATGATAAAATATTAGCTGCAAAGAAATATTACAAAGAAAAGATGAATGAGGATTTTCCTGAAGATCCTTATGAACAATTGTTTTTAGCTATTGAAGCTGTATTTAAATCATGGAACAATGATAGAGCTATTTATTATAGGAAGATTCATAATATTCCAGATGATTGTGGAACGGCAGTTACTATACAATCTATGGTTTTCGGAAATTATGGACAAAACTCAGGAACTGGAGTTGCATTCACAAGAAATCCTTCATCGGGAGAAAAACATATCTTTGGAGAATATCTTATAAATGCCCAAGGAGAAGATGTAGTTGCAGGGATAAGGACTCCTTCTAAAATAGATTTTTTAAAAGATGAAATGCCTGAAGTTTTCGATCAATTTATAAAAGCTTCAGAGACATTAGAATCTTATTTCAATGACATGCAAGATATGGAATTTACCATAGAAAATGGGAAATTTTATCTTCTGCAAACTAGAACCGGAAAAAGAAGTCCTGCTGCTGCGTTAAAGATATCTCTTGATTTCTTAAAGGAAGGAAAAATTTCAGAAATTGAATGTCTTTCTAGAATAGATCCCATGCAAATAAAATCTCTTTTGCATTCACAATTCAATGATGAATCTTTAAAAAATGCAGTTAAAATAGCATCAGGATTACCTGCTTCTCCTGGAGCAGCAGTTGGAAAAGTAGTATTTGATTCTAAAAAAGCATCAGAATGTCATTCAAAAGGAGATCATGTTATTCTCGTAAGAAATGAAACTTCCGCTGAAGATATAGAAGGGATGAATGTTTCTGAGGGAATATTAACTATTCATGGAGGAATGACTTCTCATGCTGCTGTTGTAGCTCGAGGAATGGGGAAATGCTGTGTCTCAGGATGTGAATCTATATCTATTCATGACAACAAACTTGTTTGTGGAAACATTTCAGTTTCTGAAGGAGATTATATCTCATTAGATGGATCATCAGGTGCTGTTTATCTCGGAAAAATTGAATTAGAATCTTTCAAATTTTCAAATGAATTATCTGAGTTTTTAAATATTGCAAAAAAACATGCAAAAATAAAAGTAATGGCAAATGCTGATACTCCTGAGAGTGTTAAAATTGCTATTTCATTAGGAGCAGATGGAATAGGATTATGCAGAACTGAGCATATGTTCTTTGATAAAAGCAGAATAAATTTCATGAGAGAGATGATCATTTCTCAATCAGTAGAACAAAGAAAAAAAGCATTAGATAAATTATTCGTGTTTCAAAAAGATGACTTCTACAATATGTTTTTAGCTGCAAATGGAAAAGGTGTGACTATCAGATTATTGGATCCTCCTCTTCATGAATTTCTTCCTAAATCTGACGACGAAGTTGAAGAAATGTCTAAAGTTCTGAATATTGATTCATCATATATAAAATCAGTTTCAAATCAATTGAAAGAGTTTAATCCGATGATGGGGCATAGGGGATGTAGATTATTAATTAGCTATCCTGAAATAGCTGATATGCAAGTTAGATCTATTATTGGAGCTTCCATAGAAGCGTCTAAAAAATTGAATATAGAAATAATTCCAGAAATAATGATTCCTCTTGTTGGAGATGTTAAAGAAGTTAAGTTTCTAAAAAACATCATAATTAAATCTTCTGAATCAGTTATGCAAGAATATGGCTCAAGAATAAATTATAAAATAGGAACAATGATAGAAACTCCTAGAGCAGCATTATTAGCTGACGAAATAGCAAGAGAAGTAGATTTCTTTAGTTTTGGAACCAATGACCTTACTCAAATGACTTTTGGATTCAGTAGAGACGATTCTCAGAAGTTTTTGAAAAATTATTATGAACAAAAAATTTATGAATTCGATCCTTTTGTCTCTATAGATCAAAAAGGAGTAGGATATCTTATCAAAATGGCCATTAAATTAGGAAGACAAGAAAATCCTTCATTGAAAATAGGAATATGCGGTGAGCATGCGGGAGATCCTTCTTCTATTGAATTTTTAAAATCATTAGATCTAGATTATGTATCTTGTTCTCCTTTTAGAGTTCCTTCTGCCATTTTAAAAGCAATTAAGTAGATATTCACGAAATAATAAAAAGAAAACCAGAAGATTATTAATTCTTCTAGTTCTTGTGGATGGGTAATTTAATTTTTGATTTTTATTTTTCAATATTTAATTTATTAATATTAATATAGTGGACGTCAATTAAATGATCAATGTCGCTTTTATTTTCATCTGATGTATTATAACATTTCGATAAAAGGTCATTTAAGAATCTTAGTTCCACTTTAGACTGACGCGGATGTTCTTTGCAAGCATCTTTCAAATATTGTTTGAAAATATCTGAAAATTTCTTATATAATCCATTTTCATAAGAAACTAAATCAATATTAAACAAATTTGGATTTTTCTTAAGGGCAGCATTTTTAGCGTCAGAAAACGATTCAGGAGTGTGAAATTCAAACATCTGTTTAATTAAAAAATTTTTATAATATAACAAATTTTCTAAAAGAGAAAAAATATTAATGTAAAATGCATTACACTTTTTATTATCAGTACATTTTTCTGATTCTTCCATCATCCAAACATTAGAACAATTTCCAATAGTTAAAGTTCCTAGAATTGCTGAAGATAATACTTTTAAAAAATTACGTTTTTTCATTATAAATACCCTTTTTCAAATTAATAATTATGAAATTTTATCTTATTGTTTTGAACTTTCATTCAAAAAGTAATCTACGGCTCTAGTAGCAATAATTTTAATACAATCATATCCTAATTTACTGTACACGCGTAATTTTAATCCACAACTGCGAACGATATAAGTAGCAATGGACTCTGCAGCGTCGTCGTTTAGTGGATTGATTTTGTTAATGATTTCATAGGCTAAGTTTCTAGAAAATTTCTCACATACACCCTTGTCACTAATATACTTACCCACTTTGTTTTGAATTTTTGCTTTAAGGATAGCTGATCCTAATTTTTTATTGTTATCCACAACAGATTCATATCCTTCCATCATCCAAACATTTGAACAATTTCCAACCATTAGAGTTCCTAAAACTGCTGAAGATAGTGTTTTAAAAAAATTACGTTTATTTATCATAAATACCTCCATAAATTTAAATTTTGCAAGATTTGACCTTTTATCAGCTGACATTTATAATATATCATTATTAGTTTATAAAAGTCAACAGTTTTTTCTAATATAATCAATTTTTGTATATTTGTACATAATTTAGAGTTATAAAATGATCGGATGGTAGATAATGAACAAAATAAGAGTATTAAATGATAATATGATAAACTTGGTTTCTGCAGGAGAAGTAGTAGAACGTCCTGCATCAGTTGTTAAAGAGTTAGTAGAAAATTCTATTGATGCGGGATCATCTTCTATTTCTATTGAAATTAAAAATGGAGGGAAAAAATTAATTCGTGTTATTGATAATGGATCAGGAATACCTCGAAATGATGTTCGATTAGCATTTATAAATCATGCTACTAGTAAAATTTTTAAAGCGTCTGATCTAGATGAAATTATTACATTAGGTTTTCGAGGAGAAGCTCTTCCTTCTATAAGTTCCATATCTAAAGTAGATTTAGTTTCTTATTTTGATGGAGAATCATTAGGATATCACTATAGAGTAGAAGGAGGACAAGAAATTTTTTTGAAAGATTCTCCTCAATGTAAAGGATCATCTATATCAATCTGGGATTTGTTCTATAATACTCCTGCAAGAATGAAATTTTTAAAAAAAGACTCTACTGAGTCAGGGTACATAAAGACAATGGTAGATCATATCATTCTTTCTCATCCTGAGATTGCTTTTAAATTCATAAAAGATGGAAAATTAATAGTGTCGAGCATAGGAGATGGAAAATTAGATTCAGCAGTTATAAGAGTGTTCGGAAGAGAATTTTTTAATAATCTTTTGAGTGTAATTTATGAATCAGATGAGATTAAAGTCAGAGGATTCATAAGCAATCCGTCTGTATCTAATTCAGGATCAAAAGTCAGGAGTATTTTTCTAAATGGAAGATGGATAAAAGATAAGATAATTTCAGATTCTATAGAGATTGCATTAAATCAAGAGTGCCAATCTACGAAAGTATCATATATTTTATATATAACAATTCCTCCTCATCTAGTAGATGTTAATGTTCATCCTACAAAATCAGAGGTAAGATTTCAAAATGAGAAATTAATTTTCGAATCAGTATATAATGCGATAAGAGAATGTATATCAAATCATAAAAAAAATCTTTTTAAATTAACTAAAATACAGATTCCAAAGGTAGAAGAAAAGATAGAATCGGATATTTTATGTGATGTCCCTGTAATTCCTACTCAAAAAGTTAATCTGATTAATAATCAATCTGAACAACAAATTATTCCTAAGATTGACAATAATATCAAAAATTATGAACAAAAACCAAAAATAGATAATATTCCAAAGATTAAAAAATATAAACTCGATACTGATAAAACTTTAAAATTTAGATATGAAAATTCATCATTTATAGATGAATTAAGGATCATAGGAGAAATTTTCGAATGTTTCTTGATTATTCAACATAAAGACGAAATAATTTTAGTAGATAAGCATGCTGCTCATGAAAGAATTATATTCGAGAAACTAAATTCTCAATCATATCAGTCAGATTCTCAAGTTTTATTTTCGAGTGTAACAGTAAATTTATCTCAAAAAGATTACGATATAATATTAAGTAATATGGAATTAATAGGCAAAATAGGATATAAAATAGAAGACTTCGGATTTGGAAAATTAATCGTAAGAGAGATTCCTATATATTTGAATAAATCTGACGTGGGCAATTCATTATGTGAAATAGCAGATTTCATATCAAAAAGCAAATCATGCTTAAAATTAGATGATTTAAAGTCAGTTTATGCGAGTATAGCATGTAAATCCGCAATTAAGGCAGGAGTAAATAGCTCTATAATGGAAATTAAATCATTAATCAAAAAATTAATAGAATTAAAAATTACAAATTGTCCTCATGGAAGACCTATATATATATCAGTTAGTAAAAATGAAGTTTATAAGAAATTTTTGAGAAATATATGAATAAAATAATAGTAATAGTAGGACCTACCGCATCAGGTAAGACAGATTTATCTATTAAATTAGCGAGTCATTTAAATACAGAAATAGTTTCAGCGGATTCTTTACAAATTTACAAAGAATTTAATATTTGCACATCAAAACCATCAATTGAACAGATGAAACAAATTAAGCATCATTTGATAGGACATATCTCTGTAACTCAAGATTATAGTGTATTTTCATTTGTTAAAGATGCTGAAAAATGTATATCTGAAATTTCAAAAAAAAATAAAGTTCCTGTAATAGTTGGAGGAACAGGATTATACATAGACGCTTTGACAAAAAATTTTCAACTTGTTGAAAATAGATATGAGGATTTTACATCAGATATAAAAAATGAAGATCTATATAATATTCTTGTTAAATTGGATCCCGTCAGTACTAAATATATAAATAAAAATGATTTTAAACGTCTTAGAAATGCCATAAATTTTTATAAAAAAAATAATAGATCTATATATACTCAAAAGCAAAACACAGATTCTGCGGAAAAAAAATTTGAAATTTTAAAATTTGGATTAAACTTTAAGGACAGAAAAAAATTATATGATAGAATAAATTTAAGAGTAGACGAAATGTTAATCCATGGATTGTTAGATGAAATAAATAAAGTTAGAAAGATGAAAGTTTCAAAAACTGCTTCTGCAGCCATCGGATTCAATGATCTTTTACCCTATTTTGAAGGACATGATTTGAATAATTTAATAGAAAAAATGAAACAAAAAACCAGAAGATATGCAAAACGCCAAATTACATGGTTTAAAAAATGTAATGACACTAATTGGATTCTTGCTGATGATGGATATGATTTAAATGATATTTTAGACAAAGTTTATGAGCAAAAATTTCATATTCAAAATGAGAATTAGATGTATTGTATTTATTTTTTACATTCAATAATTTGATATAATGAGATATAATTTTTGAAGGAGAAATTGTAAATGAAAATCAAAAACAAATTGATTATAATATCTTCTCTTTACATAGCTTTGTTAAAAAATATAAGTTTTTCAGGAATAGAAAGGTTTAGATATTTTGAGTTGACTAAAAAAAATACAACTTGTCTTTTTATAATTAAAAAAGACATATATAATTTAATAAACGAATTGAAGAATAATGAAGGGTGTATGATTATCAAAGATGGAAATAAGTATATTAAATACGGTAAAGATATTTGTGATTTAGAAGTATCTCCATGTTCAACTTTTAAAATAGTTTTGGTTCTTGCTGGGCTTAAATATGGTGTCCTGCAAGATGAGAACACATTATTTAAATGGGATGGAAAAAAACGTTTTTTTGATTTTTGGAATAAAGATCTTACTTTGAAGGAGGCATTTGAATATTCTGCGGTGTGGTATTTTGAAAAAGTTGCCAATGAAATTGGAATAGATAAATTATCAAGGTTCGTAAAAGAAATTTCTTATGGAAATTGTGACACTTCAGGGAAATTTCCATTCTGGAATGATTCGTCATTAAAAATATCTCCTAAACAACAAATTGAATTTATTGAAAATTTATTCGAAAATAAAATTCAAATTGATAAATCTCATTTGAATATAATCAAAAATATTATGAAAAAAGGAAATATTAACGGGGGAACTTTATATGGCAAAACTGGAACAAGCGGAGAAGGTAATAATGGGTGGTTTGTTGGTGTGTATGAAAAAAACAATAAATATTTATATTTTGCTACGAGATTATCTGCTAGATCCGATGTTTCTGGATCTAAAGCAGAGGAAATTACGAAATATTACTTTGAAAATTTTGTTGAATACTTTGGGGATATATTTCCTAATCATAAGTATTCTGTTGGTAAAGCATATATTTACACTTTCAGACGTATAAATCGTCTTCTTCGTCATCATCTTGATATATTTTGGCAATACTTATAATAATTGTGTATTTATTTATAAATTATAATTTTTTATATAGATATTTTTAAAATTAAAAAATTAAAATATGAAATACATAAAATATAATATTAATTTTCTTCTAAACTAATAGATGCTCCTAAATTAGATAACTTACCGACAATATTTTCGTATCCTCTTTCAATATGATCTATATTTTCTATACAAGTAGATCCTTCAGCAGAAAGACCAGCAATAACCATAGCAGCTCCTGCTCGTAAATCCACTGATTTGACATTTGTTCCAACTAATTCAGAAACTCCTTGAATAACCGCTAATCTTCCATCAACAGAAATTTGAGCTCCCATTCTTCTTAATTCAGAAACGTATCTAAATCTGTTATCCCATACTCCTTCACTAACCATGCTTGTCCCATTACATCTAGATAAAAGAGAAACTATTTGAGGCTGCATATCAGTAGGAAATCCAGGATAAGGCATAGTTTTAACATTACATTCTGAAATTTTATCTGGTCCTTTGACTCTTATGGAATCATCATAGCATTCTATAGATGCTCCTATCTCAGATAATTTAGCAGAAATAGATTCTAAATGTTTAGGAATAACATTAGATATCAATATATCTCCTTTAGTAGCAGCGGATATTACCATATATGTTCCTGCTTCAATTTGATCAGGAATAATCTGATATGAAGCTCCATGTAATGATGATACTCCGTTAACTGTGACAACATCAGTTCCAGTACCATGAATATCTGCTCCACATCTATTTAAAAAATTTGCTAAATCTACCACATGAGGTTCTTTGGCAGCATTCTCTATAGTGGTTGTTCCCTTAGCCTTTACTGCCGCAATAATTGTATTTATAGTAGCTCCAACAGAAGAAACATCAAGATAAACTCTTCCTCCCTTGAGACAGTCACAGGAAACATTCGTTAGTCCTCCAACTGATTCACAATGAGCACCAAGAGATTCAAATCCTTTAATATGTTGATCCATAGGTCTTAATCCGAAATCACATCCTCCTGGCATAGAAACAGATGCTTTTCCGAACCGTCCCAGCAGAGAACTAAGAAGATAATATGACGCTCTCATATGTCTCATTTCGTCAAAATTTGCAGAAAAAGAAGAAACTCCTGAAGGATCCAATTCTAAAGAGTTTTCGTCTATGACGGTTACTTTTACTCCAAGATTTGACAAAATTTTGCACATCAAAGAAACGTCTTTTATATTAGGAACATTTTCTAATTTACAAACATCTCCTACCAAAACAATTGAAGCAAGTATAGCTAAAGCAGCATTTTTCGCTCCTGCAATTCTAACTTCTCCTCTAAGATTCTCACTTTTTTTAATAATTATTTTTCTAGATTTCATAATCGCCCTTTCAATGTTTTTCAGTGATTTACTTTTACTAAATATCTTATGATAAGTCAACTATTTGATTATATTTTGTTATTTGCTCTAAAAAACAAATTTATTTTTTTTTATTTTTGTTCATTTTTACATATGCCATGAAGAAAAATAACTATTTTTTAATTTTTGCCATATAATATAATAAATAATATTATTATGTTTTAATTCTAAAATGAGAAAATAAAAATTAAAATATAGTGAAAATATATTTTTTGCAAAGCGTAATAATTAATAAGATTAAAATAGAATTTTTTAATATAGTATGCTTATAATTCAATTTAATATTTAATATTAAAAGAGAAAAATTTAAAATTTATTAAATTTAAATTGCTTGACAAACTGCGAAGTGGATCCCATAATTTATATCAACAAAAAACTTTTTCATTTATAGGAGGTTAAAAAAATGGCAGTTAAAGATGGTGAAAATGGATCTAGAATTATCCTTTATAGTACAGGATGCCCTAAATGCAAGGTTTTGGAGGCTAAATTAAATAATAAACATATTTCATACGAAACCATAACTAATGAAAATGAGATGATTCAGAACGGATTCATGAGTCTTCCTGTTTTAAAAGTTAATGAAGATTTCTTTAGCTTTAAAGATGCTAATGATTGGATTAATGCTGTAGGAGGAAATTAAATGGATATTAGACTTAATTTGGATGAAGATTTTTGTTCTAAGATAAAACAGTTATCTGAAAAATATGGAGAAAAATTTGAGATTATGAACGGATTCTCAAATTCTCATCTTAATTTTACCGATTATATAGATAATTTTTTAGAAAGTAATTCAGTTTCTGACATTACTATTGATCCTACTGCAAATTGTTCTGTCAGGGATGTTAGAACTTTGCTAAATGATATGGTTAAACCTCATAATAAATTGCTTTGTTTGAATAAAATCTTTATAGAATTTAAAAAAAAATATGGAATAGACGAGGCGAATAAATGGCTAGAAGGAGAATGGAATGGGGAATCTTATCTTCATGACTCATCTTCTGCATCTTTTATTCCTTATTGTTATGCATATGATTTAGACCAAATTGTAGAAAAAGGACTTTTCTTTATCAACAAATTCAGAACAGGAGCTCCTAAGCATTTAACAACATATAACGATCATGTTCTTGAATTTATTAGTTGGGCCTCTAATAGAACAAGTGGAGCAGTTGGATTACCTAGTTATCTCCTTTATTCTTATTACTTCTGGTACAACGACGTTAAAAATAATTTCTATTTAAAAGATCCTGAATATTATAGAAAACAATGTTTTCAAAAGTTTATCTATGATTTAAATCAACCTTATTTAAGAGTTACTGAATGTGCATTTTCAAATATCACTATCATGGATAGAAATTATCTGATAGAACTTTTCGGAGGAAGGACTTTTCCAAATGGAGATTATGTCATAGATCATATAGAAGGAATTATTAATCATCAAAAAGTATTTATGAATACGGTTTCAGAGATAAGAAAACGAACTATGATGACTTTTCCTGTTTTAACGTTCTCTCTTCTTTACCAGAATGGAAAATTTGTGGATACTGAGTTTGCTCGCTGGTGCAATAAACATAATATGCAATGGTTTGACAGTAACTTCTATGTTGGAAGTGATGTAACTAGTTTATCTAATTGTTGCAGATTGATTTCTAACACGTCTAAATTAAATGCATTCATAAATTCTATTGGAGGAACATCCTTATCTATAGGAAGTGTTAAAGTTAATACTATTAATCTGAGAAGAATTTCTATAGAAAGTCAGGGAAGTACTTCTAAGTATCTGGAGATTTTAAAAGAACGAGTAGATACTTGTGTTAAAGTCCTTGATGTTGTTAGATCTATTATCTCTAAAAATATAGAGAATGGGCTCCTTCCAAATTATACTCATAAGTTGATAGAATTAAGTAAACAATATAATACAATTGGAATCACTGCTATGTATGAAGCTATTAATGATTTTGGATTCATTGATACTGATGAATTTGGAAATAAGTCATATTCAGAAAAAGGATTGCAATTAGCAAAAGATATATTGAGTACTATTAATTCATTAAAAGATTCATATAACTTCGATTACAGTATTAATGTAGAAGCTATTCCTGCAGAACGGGCTAATGTTGTTCTTTGCAGAAAAGATAATGAATTATTTAAAGATGCAGAGCAGTATTTCTTATATTCTAATCAATGGATTCCTCTGATGGAAAAATGCTCTCTCGATGAAAAAATCAGATTAGGATCTATTCTTGATAAAGAGTGTGGAGGAGGACAGATTTCTCATATTAATTTGGCGGGAGATTTTGCAAGTGAAGAACAAGCATGGAGTCTTTTAAATCATATTGCTAAGTCAGGAGTAATATATTTTGCTTATAACAGAAAAATTTCAGTTTGTGAAAATGAGCACGCATTTTTGTCAGAAGTTTGTCCTTCATGTGGAAAAAAAACATGTGATACTTATTCTCGTATAGTTGGATTTCTTGTTCCTCTGTCTTCTTACAGCAAAGAACGTAAAATTGAATTTCAAAAACGTAAATGGTTCGACTTAAATGAATAATTCTATAATTGTTAAATCCATAGTAGATGAAAATTTCCAAGATTACAAAAAATCGTCTATGTTTATATCATTTCCTAAATGTGATTTTAAATGTTTTCGTGATCTTGGATTGCCTCCTTCTAATTGTCAGAATTTTAATATAATTAATATGAAAAATATAGAAGTTGAAATTTCTTCTGTCTTTCAAAGATATATTAAAAATCATATAACTGAGTCTATTGTTCTAGGAGGACTTGAACCTTTTTTAAGTTTTGATGAAGTATATAATCTTATATCTTATTTCAGATCAAATGATTGCAATGACGATTTTGTAATTTATTCTGGATACTATCCTGATGAAATAGCAAATCAAGTTGATAATTTGAAGAATTTTGAAAATATTATAATTAAATTTGGAAGATATATTCCAGACTCTATTCCAAAATATGATGAAATTTTAGGAGTTACTCTTGCATCGGACAATCAGTTTTCTGTTAAAATAAGTTAAGGAATTAAAATGATAGCAGTTTTAATGAGTGGAGGAGTAGATAGTTCTGTTTCTGCATATTTGCTGAAAAAACAAAATATCGAGATTGAAGGCATAACATATAAGTTATTTGATTCAGAAGATGATAGTTCTATAAGAGATGCTAAATCTGTTTGTGATTTTTTAAATATAAAGCATACTGTTTTGGATTTATCCTCCGAATTTAGATTAAGTGTCATAAACTATTTTATATCAGAATACTGTTCAGGGAGAACTCCTAATCCGTGTGTAATGTGCAATAGAACTATAAAATTTGGAGATATTCTAAACAGATTTGATAAAGTTGCTACGGGACATTATTGCCAAATAGAACAAGTAAATAGAAGGTATACTGTAAAACGAACAAACAATATCAAAGACCAAAGCTATTATTTTTGCATGTTAAGTCAAGAACAATTAAAAAAAATAATAACTCCTGTCTCTAATTTAACAAAAGATCAAGTTAGAAAAATAGCATATGAGAACAATATTCATGTACATGATAAAAAAGATAGTCAAGATATATGTTTCATAAAGGAGTCTTATAAAGATTTTCTTAAAAAATATGGAGTAAAAGATAATCCTGGAAGTTTCATAGACGAAGATGGAAAAATATTAGGACATCATAATGGAATATTCAATTATACAGTGGGGCAAAGAAAAGGATTAAATGTTTCATCTAATTGTCGTTTATATGTGAAAAAAATAGATCATGTTTCTAACGATATAATTTTATCAAAAAGAAATTCTACTAGAAAAATAAAAATAATTAATTTAAATTTTATATTATTTACTAAAGAAAATATTTATGAAAACGTTCAAGTATGTGTAAGATATAATTGTATACCAACTGATGCTTCAATAAAAGTAAACGATGATGAAGCAATAATAAATTTTGAATCTCCAGTATATCATGCTTGCCCTGGACAATTTGCAGTTTGTTATTATAAAGGATTTCTTGCTTTGAGCGGAGTAATAGATGAAATTTGGTTTTGAAAAAATAAAATGAAATCTATTTTTTCATTGCTCTTAAAACTGCGTTTTCGATTTCTAACTTGTTTACTTTATTTTCTAATTTTTCTTTTGTTTTAGAATCAGATAGTTTAGACTTAATTTCAAATGCATTTAGAATTAAATTATATGTGAATATTCCAATAGCAGCATAGGCATATTTTATACGATCATCTTTAATATTTTTATAAACATTGAGTTCATTCTTTGCATATAACGCCAATCCAAGACCAATAGCATTGGAAATTACTTTTGTTACACTTAATATAATATTTGCTTGAGTAGGTGCTGGTGTAGTCAGTATAGTAAAATTTAAAATTATACATATTAATTTGTTCAAAAATTTGTTCATAAAGCCTCCTAATAAAGTGAAATATCTTGTATATGATTATATAGTAAATAATGCATTTTGTCAAATTAATTGAATTTAATAACATATATACTTATGTCAGTAAATGGAATAAGGAACTTAATGCATCTTATGCGACGACATCAGAGGAGGTATCAGTATGTATTTTGCAATGTCGTATAGATAATTGACTTTCATTTCTATATATAATATACTAATATAGTTGAAAACATTGTGACCATAGAATAATTTATGAAATGGATGTGATTATATGACAGAAAAATGGATCGAAGCTAAATGGGACGAAATAATGAATGATGTTAAGGAAATTGAAGCTGAATATGTAGAAATTTGGAAATCCGGAGAGGAACCTGTTAATAAGCTAATGGCTTGGAAGGACAAACTATATGCTTTCAATGCAAAAGCAATGATTGATGCGATATCGGGAAAGAATAAAAATAAACTCTTAGGGGAAATTTATGACACTATTAAAACCCACGCGAAGATTATTAAGACAAACCCAAATTACCTTAACAGTCCCCATAACTTGATAATATTAATGAAATCATGTTATTTATACTATCTACTAAACGAAGACTTGCCAAAAGAAAAATAATTATATGTACCTAAAATTCAATTTAATAAATGAACAATAGTAGAATGATCTCTTCCTCCAAAGAATTTTCCTATTTCAGAAAGAGACAATTGGGTAGAACTTCGAACTTTTTTTACAGCTATTTTGCGGGCGGCAGAAATTTTAGCAGATCGTTTTTGAGATACTATTTCATCATAAGTTACTCCGTTGTCTTGGGCAACATCATTTATTATCTTTGAAACTAATGCGTGAACAGAATCCGATTCATCGAGAACATCTCGAACAGACTCTTCAACCACTCCCGGAACCGGAGCAGAATCTCCTCCCAAAATAGTTCTTGCTTTGATGCGTTTAACTGCTCCCTCAAGTTGTCTTATATTAGATTGCAATTTAGTAGCCAAAATATTACATGTTTCATTCGAAATCACAACATTCAATTCTTCAGACTTTCTTTTTATTATTGCTATCCTAGTTTCGAAGTCAGGAGGCTGAATATCCGCTATTAAACCCCATTCAAACCTTGTTTTTAATCTATCTTCTAATGTTTGAATTTCTTTAGGAGGTTTATCAGAAGTTAATACTATTTGCTTTTTTTCTTCATAAAGAGCGTTAAAAGTATGAAAGAACTCCTCTTGAGTAGAATTTTTACCAGCTACAAATTGTATATCATCTACTAATAACATATCAGCTTTTCTATACTTCATATGAAAATCTATAGTAGATCCACATCTTATAGAATCTATTAGTTCATTTGTAAAATCATCTCCTTTTATATAAACAGAAATGAAATCAGGATTATTCTTTATCAAATAATTTCTTATTGCATATAATAAATGAGTTTTACCTAATCCTGAACTTCCATATATAAAAAGAGGATTATAACTTTCTGCAGGATTCGTTGCTACCGCTAATGCAGCAGCATGGGCAAATTTATTAGATGATCCTACAACAAAATTATCAAAAGAGAAGCCTTCAGAAAAATTATTAGACTTCTCTTTTTTATGATTCTCTTTTTGAACACAAGAAACACTTATAAAGAAATCTATTCCAAATACTTCTCTGAAAGCATCTTCTAAAATATTAATATAACAACTTTCTATCGTTTTTCTATAAAAGTCATTAATGACTTGCAACTCAATTGATTTACTTTCAAGATCAAACCTATAAGGAATAATCTTAGATATCCACGTATTGAATGCTATATCAGTCATTCTATCTCTGCATATATCTAAAACTAAATTCCAAGTTTGATCAAATGACTCCATAAAATACTCTATATATCTTTAATTTCTAAAATTCCAACATTATAATTTTGATTTAACTTATTCAACAAATCTTTTAAACCATCTCTAGACATAAACAAACGCAAATAACCATCTATATCCTTAGAAAAATTACGATAAATAGAACCGCAGAGTACATCATCATCTTTCTTAAAACCAAAATTGTCCAAAATCGGAATAATATCCTGATTCTTCAATCCTGGTACATAAACTAGAAACTTAATATTTTCATTAGCGTTACTATTCTCTTCAGTAACATTACTGATAACGTTTAACAAAAGAGAAGCAATGCACCCTTTATCAAATTCACCAGGATGGTTTATATCAAGAACATAGACATTAGGAACAGATAAAGAAGATTTACCAATAAGATAAGTACTTACTCCTACAGAGTATTGATCAATATTTTCTATTTTATAAACTGAAGAAGAACCTAAGACCTCCTTGGTAATACCAGCATAACAAGAACAAGTCAAAACACTAGACAACACCGCTAAAGGAAAGAACTTACAAAACTTCATATACTACCTCAAAATCAAAATACAGCCACAAAGCTGGTGGTGATCCACTGGGGACTCGAACCCCAGACCCCTTGATTAAAAGTCAAGTGCTCTACCAACTGAGCTAGTGGACCCGAACATCTACACTACATAGTACTATATAATAAAAAAAAAATCAACTATTTAATTCAGAAATTCGTTCTGCAATTTCTTTAAAGACAGGACCACATATTCTTCCTCCTAAATTCGTATTCTCTGATAAAATTACAACACTATATTTAGGATTGTCAAACGGGAAAAATCCTGCAAACCACGAATGATTGACTCTATTTCCATTGATTAACATCCCTGTTTCAGCGGTAGAAGTCTTTCCAGCAGCAGTCACTCCTTCAGGACTCCCATATCTTCCTGTCCCGGATATTATAGATGATCTCATAAAATTTTTCAACTTTTTTGTAGTGCTAAATTTCAAAATTTTCTTCGGAAGAGAATAATGATATGTTTCAAATGATCCATCTTTATTAACTATTCCTTCTACTAGCCTTGGTTCATAATATATTCCTCCTGATGCTATAGAATTGATTAGTGCTACAACTTGCATCGGAGAAACCATTAATACTCCTTGCCCAAATGAAAACATTGCCATTTTTTTTTCATCTTTTAGATCCTCTATGCTTGGCAATTTTCCCGCAGATGAATATATTTCAGGAGCTAAATTTATTTTTTTTCCGAATCCAAATTTCTTTACTAATGATAAAAATTTTACAGGATCCATTCGTTTTGAAAAATTTGCAAACATTGAATTACATGATAGAGATATTCCTTCCTCAAGATTGATCTGGCCATGAGGAGTTTCATTAAAACATCTTATTTTTTTTCCATCATCAAACTCAAATGATCCCTTACATTCATAAATTTCATCTTCTGATACACCTGATTCAAGCAAATATGCAGATGATACTATCTTGAATATTGATCCTAAATTATATTGGCAATTTGCTCTGTTCATTAGATCAAAATTTTCACTATTTAACAGATATTTAACTTTATCGGGAGTAAAATTCGGTAAACTAACTGATGCTTTAATTTTACAGTTAGGAACCTCAGTTATTAGTACTACTCCTTTTGTAATATATTTTTTTGCTATTTCTTCTGCAATTTCTTGAATTCTCTTGTCTATGCAAAGTTGAACTCCATGAGAACTCAAGTATGATTTATCTATGAAATCCCTTTCTTTTCCTGATATTACTTTTCCCGATGCATTCTTTTGATATTTTATCTCTATTTTCTTCACATCTCTTAAATGACTATCGAATGCCTTTTCTATTCCACATTCTCCTTTCCCATTTTTTAAATATCCAATAACATGACATGCAAGAGGAGAATCGAATGACTGATCTATAACTTCAAATACTTTCACTCCATCTGCATTTACTCTATTTAAAATTTCAAAAGTGAATGGAACATTATTGAAATATTTTTTTATAAATTCTTGTTTTTTATCATTTTTGACAGAATTTAAAAGAGGAGCAAAATTAATTTTGTTTGGAATTATAGATGCTATCAATTTTTTTTTAGATTCTATCAGGGGAACTCCTCTGCAATCATATATAGTCCCTCTGAGAGGATCAATACTCAAATTATAAAAATTCTCCCTGTTCGAAACCTCTTCAAGATTCTCATTAGAAGAGATTCTGAACACCATCACTATTAATAATCCGATCACTAACAACATTAATGTTAGCAAGAATATTATTTTTTTTAATATATTACTGTTAGCCACATTGTTAGTATGCTTCAATATAATAATTTAATTCATAAAAATGCTTGACAAATTTTTTTATATATGATATTGTATATCTATAAGATTGTATAGCCGTTGATCTTAATAAAAATTTAAAGGAGGGTTTCACATGAAATCTAAAAAACGTATATCTAAACTTTTGGTAGCTTCTTTGCTATCGTATGGTTTATCTCAAGGTAGTTTTAATAATTTTAATGTGGTGAGTGCTGCAGAAAGAGTAGTGAATGGAATTAAAGTAGATGATATAAATTTATTTAAGACTAAGAGCGCAAAACGAAAATTGGAATGTGAAATATGCAATGAAAAACTACTAACTATATTTTCAAAGAATGCGAATCCTGCCCGCCCTGATCGAGTAGTCATGGGAAAAGTTATTCCGGATACTATTCTTTTAGCAAAAGATGAAGTTATATGTGAAAGATGTAGACATGTTTTCCATGAGCACTGCTGGGACTTCGCACATCGTGACGCAGACGGCAATATTATCGACCATGCGGATCGCTGTCCCAATTGTAGATTCGAAAAACCCAAAGAAGAACTTACAAAAGGGGAAATTGCAAATGACAAGCTTGCCGAATTTTGGGATTATATTTCACTATATACGGCCAATCCATTAATTTTCAAATTACCTTGGCCTGACGCCCCCTTGGCTGTTGACTTACGACCTCCAGCCAAAAGAAGAGGTATTGATGTCGAATTAGATTTTGGAGGAAGAGATAGAAAAAAAGCTTTGGAAGATGCTGAAGCTAAAAAAAAGAAAAAAGAAGAAGAAAAAAAGATACTTGCTGAAATAGAAAGAGGTGCTCGGGAAAAGGCAGAAGCTGAACGCAGAGAAGAAGAAAATGCAAAGTTGAGAAATACATCTAGTCCGACTCCTACAGTATCAACAACAAACTTCTCTGCTGCTCCATCTTTAGCTGCAATGACCGCGCTGACTACTTTACCGACTATGAGTTTATCCAATGTTGCAACCCCCTCTATTTCTGCGACTACTTCTGCAGTACAAACTACAACTGTCAATGCAACCAATGCCCCTGCCGCTCCTGTTGCCACCAACAATATTAATAACGCCGGAACGCCTTCTGGAAATATTAATGGTGTGACTCCTAGTGGAGTGAATACTTCGATGGGTAATCAAAATGTTGCAACGCCAAATGGTACAACATCTCAAGTGACATCTTCTCACGATATGAAACCCGGTTCTTATGGACTAAATAATGATAAAATAAGTAATTTAGATATAAGCAACACGGAAATTCCGGTAAGATAAGAAGATTGATTTAGTTTTATGACGATTTGATGATGAGGATAGTTAGAAGTAAATATATGTTAGAAATATATTAATAATTCAAAAACCTTCTCTAGTGTTATTAGAGAAGGTTTTTATATTTTATTTCATGGTCAAATAGGCATTGCAAAAATGAATAAACACCCTATCTCCGGCGTCGCCGGAGATAACAGTTAAGCAAGTTTGAAGAGCTATATCCTAACATCTATACCGTTTTGCAATACCGTCAAATATATATTAATTTAATATTTTAATTTTTGTGAATTTAATATTTATTATTTTTTTTTATATATTTTCAAAACTAAATCCTATCCCTATGCTTTCGGGACCAGTATGAACCGAGATATTAGCAGGCAAAGGATCGTAATATACATTTGCAAACGGAAAATTACTTTTTACTAAGTTAATCCAATTGTTTTTGACATCGTCATTTATTCCTGATCCAGCTAATCCAATAGAAACATGCTTATCATTAAATTTAAGATCATTTTTAACTGTTTCAATAATTTTTGACTCACATCTATCAATATTTCCTCTAATTTTTGCAAAAATATTTACTTTAAATCCTTCTATAGTTAAGATAGGATGAATAGAAAGAAAATTTCCTAGAAAAGCAGTTGTAAATCCTATTCTTCCTCCATTTCTTAAATAATTTAAATCTTTTACTGCCAAATAGATTTTTGAATTAAATGAATCATTTTCAAGATGACTTTTAATCTCTTGTGAATCAAAATTTTGATCTATCATTTTTTTAGCATACAAAACTGAATTTTTCAAGGTTACTGAAATTCTGTGATTGTCTACTACTATTACTTTTCCATTATAATTGGAAGATAACATTTTAGCAGTTTTGTATGAATGAGATAATCCACTAGACATTGGAATATAAATAATTTGGTCAAATCCATCACCAAGTATTTTATCCCAAAGATCTACTAGACCTCCTGCAGAGGGTTGAGAAGTAGACACTTTTTTTCCTGAATTTACAGCGTCAAATATATCCTTTTGAGATATATTTTTTTCTTCATAAAAAACTTCTCCATCTATAATTATAGGCATATGTACTAAATATACACCGAGATTTTCAGCTTGTTTTAATGATATTCCTGCAGTGGTATCAGTACATAAGGCTATTTTCATAATAATCCTCCGAATTCAATTAATTCTATCATCTCCCCAGAAAAATAGTGCTACTGTTCCAGGACCAGTATGAGATCCTATTGTTGTCCCTATATCATATATTCTTACTTTATTTTTAAGATTTATAAATTTCTGTTCTATTAAATCTGCAACATGTCTAGCGTCAAATAAACAAGCAGAATGTGAAATATAACACTCATCGCTATAGTCTAAACCTTCTTCTGCATGAATCTCCATTTGATTTACCATTTCGTTCATTACTTTTTCTTTTCCTCTAATTTTAAATCGAGGAACTAATTTTCCAAAATTATTCATGTTTAGCAAAGGACATATATTTAAGACTTTTCCTATTGCTCCTGCTGCTTTCGAAATCCTTCCTCCCTTTACATAAAATGATAAATCTGTAGAGAAAAACCAATGATGAACTTTTAATTTGTTATTTTCTACCCATGAATACAATTGGTCTATATCCATTCCTGAATCTCTGAGATCAGCCAATTTATTCATTAAAAGACCATATCCTGATGATGCAGCCAAGGAATCTACTATATATATTTTTCTTTCAGGATACATTTCAAGAATATTATTCTTTGCTATATTTGCAGAATTAAATGCTCCTGATAATCCTGAAGATGTACAAACATGAAGGATATCAAATCCATTTTTCAAAAAATTTTCAAAATACTCTTGAAATTCTCCTATGCTCACTTGAGATGTCTTAGCGGATGATCCTGTTTTTAACATTTTATAAAATTCAGGAAACGGAATAGATTTTCCAAGATCATCGTCATATTGGACTCCATCAAGTTCAAAATGAAAACATGTATAATTTATATCTCTGTCTTTAAAATGTGACTCACTTAAATCTGCAGTAGAACAACAACTAATTACATATCTTGCCATATTAACCCCCAGGTTTGATTCTAGCACAGAAGAAAAGTTTTTCAATTAGTTCATTATAGGTTATTACAAAACAGCATGGAAGTTAGGATATCAATTTTTTGAAAGAACAATTTTAACTACTATCTTCGGCTATATTTGAGATAGTAATGTTATTCAAAATTTGAAATAATTATCTTTTTATGATATAATCAAACAATAGAGGAGGTAATTAAAAGAAAAAATAATTTTAGGGAGATGATGTTTTATGAATAAAAATAAAAAAAGATTGTCTAAATTGTTAGTTCCAATGTTGGCGTTGTCTGGAATTACAATGAATAATACCGACGCTGCTGAACGTAATGTTTCTGTAGGAAAAGTAAAGAATGATATATTGAATTCCTTAAGACATAGAGAAGATCCTAATTTTGTATTAAAAGGCAAAAATCGTGATGTTATAGTCGCAAAATCAGGTAAAGCTTATGATGAATTAACTGAGAAATATGAATTGTTAGACTCATTTAAAAGTATAAAGTACCGTTATGACTTAAATACAAAAAATTTCTATGAAGTTGGTTCTGGGAAGGATGGTACTGTGTCATTATGTCGTCGCAAATCAGATAGAAAAATCTTTGTAGTAAAACGTAGACCATTTAGAAATAATGGATATTCTCCAGCTGATAAATTTTACGAAGACTCAAAAACAAACAGAAAAAATTGGAAATCCAAAAAATGGGCAGTGTTAAAGCAGGACAAATATATGGATCTCGACGGAGGATCTTTAACTGTTACTGAACATGTAAATGGAAAAACATTAAAAGAATATATAAAAACCCTGAAAAAAGAAACGTTCTCGATAAAGATAAAGAAATTATTAGAAATAATGAAGGAATTTGAAAAAATAATATGTGATCTAGCAAAACAAGGATGTGTTATATACGACTTAAATCCAGAAAATATTATGTTGACAAATAGTCCTCAAAATAAAAATGAAATAATTCTAAAAGTTGTGGACTACGATGACTATGATAACAATGTCACTTCTGATCAAGCGCTGAGATCGGGATACTACTCTTTGAATCTTCTGTTTTTAGAAGCAGCAAAAGAATTATTTAATTACAACGAGCTTAAGAAAGATTATACCAAACTTAAAGAAAAAGGTATGGAAAACATCGAGATATGGTATCCTCCTTATAAAAATAATAAAAGTAAAGAAATGATGAATGCACTTCTTTTTCTTGAACTAGCAGAAGCAAGTAATATGCTAGGAGGTGAACCACGCGACGAAAACGGCGATTACGTTTTTACCCCAACCCTAAAAGCCGGCAATATCCAACCAAATCGTATGTACTATGTTGAAACTAGACTTGCAAAGGAGCTCCCACAACGATTGAAAAATAGACAAGAAAACAATTATTCACCATATTTAAAACATTATTAGTTTTATAATTCGAAAATATCAAATAAAATTATGGATAGATCCTAGAAAATTCTAGGATCGAACTTATTTAACTTGTTTTAACTATGCAATTTATCTACATCGGATCAATATCACCTAACTCTGTATAAAATGATTATAGAATTACAATTTTTAATTGCTGTCTTTCTGAATGGAAGATAGAGCATAGGTGTTTATTGAGAAAAAAAATTAATTTCAAAACAAAATTAATTATTTTATTGATATCTATTGTTATCATATTGGTTATATTGGATTTAAAATTACGTCCGATAATAAAATCTATAATGGCTGATAAAGCTAAATCAGTAGCAGTTAGTGCTATAGATAAGGCAGTGAACAGAGAGCTTGGAGCACAAAACATACAATATTCTGATATAGTTCAAATAGAAAGAGCAGAGGAAGGAAAACTTCTAGGGATAACAACTAACATACAAAAAATTAACTGTTTGAAATCATGCATAAGTAAATCTATATCAGACGAATTAAGTAAAGATGAAATAAAAAAGATAAAAATTCCTTTAGGAACCATATTAGGGACAGAAATTCTAAGTGGATCGGGTCCTATAATAAATGTTAAATTATTCGTAACTGGAAACGTTGTCATAGATTTTGAAAGTGATCTTTCAGAAGCAGGAATAAACCAAACTAAGCACAGAATAAATTTGAAAGTAGAAGTCAATGTTTCTGCTATAATTCCAGGATATCCTGTTGAAACCAAAGTAGAAACTAGTATAACTATAGCAGAAACAGTCATAGTAGGAGAAGTCCCAAAAGTTTATGCAGCTCCTGAACCCACTAAAAAAATCAGAGAAGCGAAAGCTCTTGAAGGTTTAGGGAATGCTTAGTTTCACTTTTTATATTTTAACTTATGAATTAACTAAAATTCTGAGTTTTGTTGTCATTGATTGGTATCATTTGTATTGCATGTGTCTTTTCATTTATTTTTCCACCTTTATAAATGTGCAATGAAATATAAGGAATTTCGTAATTTTCATAAACCATGCCTTTAGTTAAATCAATTTCATAGAAATAATCCAATTCAGTCTTGTCACACTTGATAGTTATCGTTATATTTTTTCCTTCATTTCTGTAACAATCATAATTGATGTTACCTCTGTAAGTTATGTCACACATTTTTTTCTCTGATTCGGATAAGACTTTTTCTCCATTTTTGTTTTTTTCCATACTATTATTAAATGTTGTCATATAATCAAGCGAATTTTGTCTTCCTTTTTCTTTTATAAATGAAATAGCAATATCAACTGCTTTTATGGCTACCAAACGACCCTCATCAGTCATATACTCCGACGAAAATGCCAATGCTCCCCATTTGTACAACGATTGAGCTATAGCAAGTTTTCGTTTTTCATCATACTTTTTTGAATCCACATACTTACTAATCAAATTTCCCCAATGTTGTAAATTTGACAAATATATTTTAATTCCGTCAGTTTCCTTACAAAATTTTTTGTCATTAATTTTTTTATCATTTTTGATGAGTCTTTTCTGTCGTATATTCCATCCAGTGAAATTTTTAAAATAATCCACAGTGAAAAAAGTTAAAGCTCCTAAACCAAGCCCCAAAGGAATTTCAAATTTAAGTTTATTAATATCTTTATTTTTTGTGTCTGTATTTATATTCAATTCATCAATGTGGTTTACAGATTCCTCACATATTCCTTTACTATATATTGAATTGCAGCAAGAAAACATATAAATAAGAGATGAAATAGTATTTATTAATTTACTATATTTAGTCATAATAAACCTCCGAAAATATTTAGTATTCATAGTATCATAGTTCTATTAAAATATCAAGTAAAAAATTAATTATTTTCTTTTAAATGAGAAAGGGGATTAGATTCCAGAGCTTTTTTTACAGATAAAGGATTTGTATGAGTATATATTTGAGTCAATGAGATGCTTTCATGTCCTAGAACATCTTTAAGAGCTCTGATGTCTACTCCTCCATGTTGATACATAAGAGTTGCAGCAGTATGACGCAATTTATGAGTAGATAATTTTTTATGAGAAAGACCTGCAAGAGTGAAATATTTTTTCATCAAATACTGAATAGTTTTGTTGCTAATCCTAGTTTTGCTTCTGCTGAGAAATAAAGCATCTTTGTCTTTTGCTTCTCCTCTGACTTCTTTATATTTTTCCAATGATTTTATACAAGAATCATTTAAATAAAGAATTCTTTCTTTTGCTCCTTTTCCCATAATAACTAAAGAGTGATCTGTCCCAATATCAGATAAGTTGATTCCGACAAGCTCAGATAATCTCATTCCACAATTCAAAAACAATGTAGCTATGCAATAGTCTCTCTCTTTATGAGATCCTCCATATTTTTCTATAGTTTCTAAAAACTTTAAACTTTCATCTAATGTCATGTAACGAGGCAAAGATTTAGTCAATTTCGGAGGATCTATTTCTTTAACAGGATCATGTTTTGTCAATTTTACTTTAATTGTTAAATATTTAAAAAAAGATCTTAAACTTGAGAGTTTACGAGATCTTGTGTGAGAATCATTATTTCTCATTCTGATCAAATAATTCATATATTCGAGAACATCTATATTGGAAATACTTTCAATGAAATCAAGATCTATATCTTTGATATTTATATCATTAAAGTCTACTTCAAAATTCACAATTTCTTTTCTAACTTTCATATATCTAAAAAAAGTTCTGAGATCAAGAAAATATTCTTCTACTGTTTTTTTTGACTTATTCTTAACAGCTTGAATATAAATAAGAAAATTTCTTACAATCTCAGGAGACTCAATTAGAAAATTAACCATACTATACCGAAAGCAAAATCATAAGTGGAGCTGTTAAGCAGATTCGAACTGCCGACCTCGTCATTACCAATGACGTGCTCTACCTACTGAGCTATAACAGCATGTCATAATTATATGATAAAAAGAAAAAAAATCAAGATTCATCATCCTTATTTTTGTCTTTCTTTTGTTTGATACTCTCTATAATAGCTAATAAAGAACCAAAACACAGTCCCATGAAGGATCCTACAAGGCCACTATAACTCAGCTCAGATCTCCAAGTATTAAAAAAGTCGTTCGATCCTAAGGATCTATAAACGAACCAAATGATCATAACAAATATTCCAAATGCTAAACTAGATACAAACGAATAAACAAACAGTCTCATAATAGAATTATTTCTAATATCAAAAATCATGATAACTCCTTACCATTCCTATTGACCTTATGCCATACACTCTTAACAATAGTAATTATAGTCCCTACGCAAAATCCAATAACAGATCCAGCAAATCCCGCGCCAGACAATTGAGAATTCCAAAATCTTAAGAACGAATCTCCAGATCCAACAAATTTAAAAATAAACCAGATCAGCATCGCAAACATTGCAAATACAAAACTACATACAAAAGAATACGCAAACATATTAAAAACAGAAACAAAATAACGTTTAAAATTAAATTCCACAACGCACCTCAAAAAATATGCAAAATGGTGGGAGATGATGGATTCGAACCACCGAAGTCTAACGACAACAGATTTACAGTCTGCTCCATTTGGCCACTCTGGAAATCTCCCATGGTGGATGTTAACGGGCTCGAACCGCTGACCTTTCGCACGTCAAGCGAATGCTCTACCAGCTGAGCTAAACATCCGGTGCGTATATATTCTCACATATCAAAATTTTTGTCAACTGTTTTTTCGAAAAAATTTGCATTTTTTATTTAAAACCTGATTTTTCATGACAAACTTGACAATATCGATTTAGCCGTATCAACATCCGCCTTTACTCCTTTGACTTTATTGACTGTTGTATGGAAAAAGTCTAATCCTTTTTTTAAAAAACTTTTTATTTCAGCAGTAGTTTTATATTCGTATTTTATATCATCTAGCTTTTTCCAATTACTATTTTTATCATTCCAATCTTTTAATTCTTTTTCTATATCTTCTTTATCTTCTTTTGATAATTTTTTTGAATTAACAGATTTTTTTAATGATATTTTTAAAGCTTCAAACGCAGAATCATAATCATTTTTTTTTTCGTGTATTTCTTCAATTTCTTCAGTTGCTTCAATTGCTTCAATTGCTTTTAAAATTTCTTCATTATTTTTCTCTTTTATTTTTTCATTTTTTTTTCGTTCTTTATTTTCTTGAACTTCAAAACTTTCTATCTTAGATGTCATACGGTTTTTTAATAGTTGCTTTTCTTGTCTACAAGCTTCAACATATATTATCCAATTTTTTTCACAATCTTTAGCTAAACTTAATTCTTCTTTGGCTTTAGTTATAGGGTGATAACTAGAAATTTGACCTTTCAATTCATTTATTACGACATTAAAATATGAGATTTCTCGCTTTGTATTTTCCAATGCCTCTCCAGAAGTACTTTCTAAATTTGTAATATAACCCACTCCATAGCTTACAGATTTTTTATTCGGATTGGACTTTTGATTTTTGCGAGCTCCTTCGAAAATTAAATCAATTTTTCCCATATACTCTTTTGATTTCCTTACTATTTCTTTTAAATCATTATATTGTTTTAAAATATAACTCGAAAAAGAATTTGTAACTTGCAATTTTTTTATATTTTCACCCAACACTTCTATTAAAGTTAAGAATGAAGAGCCAAAATATTTCGGGTTGTTAGTTTTAGTTCTAGAATAAAATTCATCGAAATTTGATCTTAATGATCTTATTTCTTGTTTTAATAAATTTCTTCTAATTTCGCGGCTATGTATCTTTTTCTCTTTTTCAGGTGTTTCTGTTTTAGATTCTGTTGTCTTAGATTTTTTTGTTTCTTTAATAATATATACTGGAATCTCTTTTGTAAAATCGATAGAATCTGGTTTTAAATTTGATATTTTTTTATCTATTTTAGGTTTGAGAAATAAAGGCATAAAAATCACCTACACTTTATGTATTTATAAAAATCAAAATTATCATATTTTATTAGTTTTCAAAAACATTTCTTTCAAGAAACTGGGATTTGTTCTTTCATGTGCTTTAAATACATATTCGTTATAAGCATTTAGCGTATTAGGATGAATAAGAGATCCTTCCGATGCCAATTCATTTATAGTTACAGATAATCCTTCAAACACAGCAGTATCTAAATTCATAGATGCTAATGATCTCAGACGTTGTACTCCCTCAAAATGTCTATCATCAGATATAAAATCAGCTATATATATTACTTTTTCAAGCAGAGTCATATGAGGTCTTGCAGTAGTATGAAATCGAATGGCATTCAAAATTTCTAAATCAGTTATTCTTAAAAATACTTTGCAATAACAAGATCCCGTAATAGAATGATATAATTTCTTACTGGCGTACTCATATTTAGAAATACCAATATTGTATTTATGTAAAAATTGCCAATGCTGGGTAGTTTTCCATTCCTTAGTAATATCGTGTAATACTCCTGCTATAACTGCTTTATCTTCATTTGCTCCATATTTATATGCTAACCATTTAGCGGCTTTAGCAACATTAATCGAATGATTAAATCTTTTACCACTCATTCTTCCTTTAATATATCTCTCAAACGGCAACATTGAACATCACCTCGTATATTTTTATTTAATTCATTTCGTAAACACATATTCATTTTTTCACCTATTTTTTGTCTAATATCTTTTCCAACAAAATGCATATGGATAAAATTCCCCATTATTCGAGATGCTATTCTATTCTCATAAATGCATGCTAATTCATTAATAGATAAATTAGTATTTATCATGGTAGGAATCTTTTTCATTGTTCTGATATTTATAATGTTATATATAATAGATTTACTAAATTCGGACTTAAATTCTGATCCAAGATCATCGAGAACTAAGAAGTCGCATTTCAAAATATCGTCCATTTCGTATATTTTACCGAATTTCTCTCTATCCATGCTCTGAATTAAATTAGGAGTAGAAATATATATAACATTTATATTTTTTCTTATAAGAACATTAGATATAGATGCAGAAATATGAGTTTTCCCTAATCCTGTTTCTCCAGTTAGAATTAGACTTTTAGAATGCAAATCGAACTCTCGTGCATATTTTCTACAAAACTCAACCATTTTTTTCATAGACTCCCTCTCAGAATATTTGCTTCCAGCAGGAATAATTGTATCTGAGTAGAAACCTAGGTCGAAATTTTTAAACGTAAGCTCATTAAGAGGAAGATTCTCACACAAATCTTCATACTTCTTATATCGTACCAAATTTTTAAAACATTTGCAAGTTTTCCCGTTGATTATTCCTTTATCTTTACATATACCACATCTATATTTAATACTATTACTTTTGTTATAAAGATTAGAATTATTTATTAATGAATTTATCTTATTTTCTAAATTAACTTCTGATTTTTTATTTAATCTCATTTTGGCAAGACTAATAGATGTCTTGCTTAGTTCTTTCAAATAGTTATTTACATCATCGTTCTTATTTATAAATTCTATTCTTTTTTTATCTATATCATTTTTTAAATTATAAAATTTTTTAAGAATATTTTTGTCATCCATTTTGTTCTCCTTAATTAATCTCAAACTGACGAATATCAATTATTTTCTATCATATATTGTTAAAAAAAGAATTCGAACATGGAGGATCCAGTGAACTGGCAAAATTTTTCTTCTGAAGAAGTCATGAATAAATTAAATGTAAAAATAAATGAAGGATTATCTTATAAAGAAGTTTTTAAAAGGACAAAACAGTTTGGTAAAAATATTATCAAAGATAATTCGAAATTTAATTTTTTACAAAAATTTATCAATCAGTTTTCAGATTTCATGGTGATAACTTTATTAGTTGCAGCTTTTATATCTATTATCACTTCTATTGTCAACAAAAACAATGATTATATAGATTCTATAATAATTCTTTTTATAGTTACATGTAATGCCATAATGGGAGTAATGCAAGAGAAAAAAGCTCATTCCGCTATACTTTCTCTTAAAAAACTATCGAGTTCGAAAGTTAAAGTAAGGAGAAACTCAAAAGATATAAAAATTCCTTCAGAAGATATAGTTCCAGGAGATATTCTTCTATTAGAAACAGGAGACAAAATATGTGCAGATGCTAGAACATTAACGGCTAGAAATTTAAGAGTAGAAGAATCTATTTTAACAGGAGAATCAAATTCAGTTCCTAAATCTGTAGATAAATCTTCTGAAAGTTCAATTTTGGAATCATCTAATATTCTTTTTTCAGGAAGTTTTGTTACTTCAGGAAGAAGTATAGCCGTTGCAGTAGAAACTGGAATGAACACTCAAATAGGAAAAATAGCAGGATTAATTAATAACTCTAAGTCTCCTCAGACTCCTTTGCAACTCAAACTCAATGAAATGAGCAAACTTCTTGGAATAGGAACTATAGTAATATGTTTATTGATATTTATTTTAGGAATAATAAATAGAACTCCTTTGTTAGATATTTTTATGCTATCTATAAGTTTAGCAGTAGCAGCTATTCCTGAAGGATTACCTGCTATTATAACTATTTCTTTGGCAAGTGGAGTCAAAAAGATGGCTAAACATAATGTCATAATAAGAAAATTGCCCGCTGTAGAAACTTTAGGACGAGCTACCGTTATATGTACTGATAAAACGGGAACTTTGACTCAAAATAAAATAGTAGTATCTGAAATATATAATTATGATAAAAAAATAAATATTAATTCTGAAGAATCTGAAAAAATAGTTAATTTTGCTAATTTATGTAGTAATGCGAAAATATCAGAAGGAAAAATCATAGGAGATCCTATAGAAGTTGCATTTTTATCATTTTTAAAAAACAATAACAAAATTAATTACAATAGAGTAAAAGAGATTCCGTTTAACTCTGCAAAAAAAATGATGTCTACTGTTCATGAATATAAAAATAAATTTCTTGCTATTTCAAAAGGAGCCCCTGAAGTTATTTTGAACATCTGCAATAGATATCTTGATAAAAATGAAAAATCTATGAATTCATCTGTGAAAAATTCTATTATAAAAAATTATGAATTTATGGCCTCAAAAGCTTTAAGAGTTATCGCAGTAGCATACAAAGAGCAAAATAACTCATCTTATGATGAAAAAGATTTAATATTTCTAGGATTAATAGGAATGATTGATCCTCCTAGACCTGAATCTAAAAAATCAGTTCAAGAATGTATAGATGCAGGAATAAGACCTGTTATGATCACAGGAGATCATATGTTAACTGCTAGATCTATAGGAAGAGAATTAGGAATATATTCAAAAGGAACAAAGGAAATTTCAGGAAAAGATCTCGATAAAATGGATCAAAAAACATTAGAAAAAGAAATTTATTCATATTCTATATTTGCAAGAGTTTCTCCTGAACATAAAGTGAGAATAATTAAAGCATTTCAAGCAAGAGGAGAAACAGTCGCTATGACAGGAGATGGAGTGAATGATGCTCCTGCATTAAAATGTTCAGATATAGGGTGTTCTATGGGGAAATCAGGAACCGATGTAGCAAAATCTGCTTCTGATATGATATTAACTGACGATAATTTCGCCAGCATTGTTGAAGCTGTTAAATTAGGAAGAGGAATATATCTCAATATCAGAAAATCTATTCATTTTCTAATTTCGACTAACATAGGAGAAATAGTAGCAGTCTTATTTGCATTTTTACTTCATCTTCCGTCTCCATTGTTAGCAATTCATTTGTTATGGATCAATCTTGTCACTGATTCTCTTCCCGCATTATCTTTAGTTACTGATCCATTTGATAATGAGATAATAAAAAACAAACCTGAAAATATGAACAAAGGATTCTTATCAGGAAAATATGGATATAATACTCTTATAGAAGGAATATTCATAGGAATTATATGTATTATTTCATTTTTAATAGGAAGAATGTTTGACACAAATTATAATGATCCTATTGTAGGAAGAACAATGGCATTTATGACTATAGGAATTTCTCAACTAACTCATGCATTCAATGTCAGAAGCGAAAAATCTATTTTTAAATCAGGATTTCTAGGAAATTTAAATCTAATATTATCTACAATAATATGTCTATTTATTCAAATAATAGTAACATTCACCGAATCATTAAATTCTCTGTTTAAAACAGATAGCTTATCTTTGTTTCAGTGGATAATAGTTATATCTCTATCTTTTATTCCTACTGTAATATCAGAAATAGAGAAAATAACTAATTTGAACACTTTTAAACGAAAAATAAAATTAAGATAACAATATTTTTTATAATATATTTCTATAACTTTGTATCAATCGTCATCTTCTACTTCCAACTCTTCAAGGAGTTCATCGTCTGTTAGTTCTTTGTTACTTATATTGATTTCATCTTTTAATTTTTCAGATTTTATTTTATTGATTAATCTTATAATTTCTTTTCTTTTTTCAATAAGACTTCTTAATTTTTTTTTCAAATCAGTTATATTTTGTTTCAAGCCTTTTGTTTTTTCTAAACTGTCTAAACTTTCCTGGACACTGTCAAAATTTCCTTTTTCCCATTGTTCACTGATATCTTCAATTAACGATTGAGGGTCAGAAGGTATATTGTCGTCTTTTGATTTTTGCTTTTCATCTTTTTCTCCTTTTTTTTCTTTTTCTCCTTTTTTTTCTTCAGATTTAGTCTCTTCAGTTTTTTCCACATCAAGGGTTTGTAGGATTGCGGTTCCTGTCAATAAATCGATAATTTCACATAATTCTTTATCTTCACTAGTTTGTCCTTCAATTCCAGCAAGTTGTTGCAAATATTTAATTTCGGCCAGTTCGTTTGTCTTATTTTTATTAGGAAAAGCGCCTATTAATTTATTTAATAGTTCTTTTGTTTTACCATAATCACCTTTTGGAATTTTTCCCTCTACTTCGGTTAAAGTGTTTTTTATTTCTGTTCTCGACCCGTCCTTTTTTTCCGTTTTATCAACAAGTTGGATTAGCAATCCTAGCTTTTTCTTTAGTTTCGCCAGCTCTGCTTTAGAAGATTTAGATAGATTATCTGAATCAGATTTCTCAGATGAATCTCTTTCATATTTTTTAGTGTGCTCGCGGGGATAATTATAAGTACTCAATATATGTGAAAAAAAGGGAGGAGAGGAATAATTGTAAGTCGGGGGGGAATCGCCACAATAACTGCAATAGTTTTCATAATAATCGTGACTTCGGTCACATTTGCATACCCAATAATCTCCGTGCCAATACGCCATAGTATCACCTCCTTAAATCTATTTATATTAGCTTTTGATATTTTTTAATCTATTTCTTATTTCTTTTATGTCGGAACCAACTTTTTCAGATAGATCGACATATTGTATCAGTTTTTTTTTTAGGTTGTTTTTATTTCCGCTGCGAATTTCTGTCGTGCCGTATTCATTTAGTTTTTTTATAATAAGAGTAATAACTTTACAATGATTTTTTTTGACTGCTTTAATTGTTAACTCAAGTAGTTTTTCCAACGAGTATTTTTTTTCGGTGGTTGCAGTCGGTGTATAATTACCTGATGTTGGACGATAACTGGCAAAGGAGTTATAATGCTGATTATTGTCTTCATCACCCCCCAATGGGTCATCGTCACCACTTTCGGACATCTTTTTTTTCGACGGATTATTTTTATTAAAAATATTCAAACATTTTGTGATTTCGTTCCGCAATGACAATCCTGTGATGAATGATGATTCATGTAGATCTTCAAACCAGTTATCTAGTATTTTTTTGGCCTCACGCCCGTACTTTGTCTTTTTTGTCATAACTGCATCGATTGCAAAGATATCATATAGAATGATTTTAGCTATGTGTGTTGGCGAATTTTTATCTATAGTTGTTCTTTCGTATAATTGTACTTTTGGTTCAAATTTCGAAATAATATTTATACCAATATTTATGTGTTGAACACATTCACTAATCAGGCTATCCCACGAGTCCAACACGTGATGTACCTTAAAATAACGATCATGTTCGAATACATTTGCTAAAAATTTCTTAATTTTCGTCAGTGCTTTATTTAAGGGACTTACTACCGGTGTGTATTTATCCGTGATGTATTCACTTAATTTTTTATACCATTTTTTTTCCGGTGTTGTATCTTCTATCCTGCCAGGCCAAACGGTCTCATCGTCCAAATCTATATCATCATCCATGGATATGTGTAAATTATTATTTGCCCCAGGTGATCCGTCTTGTTGTTCTTCTCCTTCTTCTTCTTCTCCTTCTCCGCGTCCCTGTTGTCCTTGTTCTTCTTCATCTTCATTTTCAAAATCATTAAAATCATCATTTTCACCCATCAAAATCACCTCCACTCATTGTTGTAGATATTATACAACTGATTGAGATAAAAGTCAATGTTTTTAACAAAAAATATCGAATATAGATAGCGTTTTCTGGGAAAATACCAGATATTTGCTTTTAGCAATGCCTAAGTTTGTTAACATTAGTAATAAATTTGGAGATATAGTGAAAAATTTTTATGGATATAATAGCGTCTTAGTAAATCTTAGCCAGTATACATATAAATTATTTGGAGTTGATAATATTTGGTATTAACAAAAATGTAGATATTGTTAAAAATGAATAGAAATAATTAATTTACGAAAAATTATTTTCGTTACTAACAACTGGAATAAAGAGTTTAATGTACCTTCTCCGGCGTCGCCGGAGAAAGTACCTATATATGTTTTGCAGTGCCATGTATAGAAATAGCTAATTTATGAGAGATTACTTATGTTTTAAACATATGGCATAAAAGAGTTAGTGTATTATCTCCAGCGTCTCCGGAGAAAATATCTATCTATATTTTGCAATGCTGAATATTTACGGTAATAACTCCTTAACTAAGTTTAATAGATGGAAACAATTTCAAATCATATCCTCGCATAAAATATTCAGCTCCATCAATGATAGTTTTGCCTTGAGACATTAATCCTGCGATAACAAGAGAAGCTGCTCCTCTGAGATCATAGGCTTTTACTTGAGCTCCTGATAAAGTTTGAACTCCATCAACAATAGCTACATTTCCATTTGATTTAATATTTCCTCCCAGTCGAATGAGTTCCTCTATATGTTTAAATCTGTTTTCAAATATTGTTTCTATAAAAACACTTGTTCCATATGATTTTAATAGCATGGCCATAATTATAGATTGAGCATCAGTAGGAAATCCTGGAAATGGCATTGTTCTTATTTCTTTCACTGAATGTAATTTCTCTGGAGCAATTAATTCTATAGAATTTGAAAATTGTTTCACTATGCATCCTGATTCTTCAAAAACAGGAATAGTTGATCTTATCAAGTCAGGAGAAATATTCTTTAAACATAATGATCCTCCTGTTCCAGCAGCTCCTGCAAGAAGAGTGATTGATACTATTCTATCAGAAATAACAGAATGTTCACATGAATTGAATTTTGATATTCCTTCTATAATTATTTTACTGCTTCCTGCATTATATATTTTTGCACCCATTTTATTTAAAAATGATGCTAAGTCTACTATTTCCGGTTCTTGTGCAGCATTCTCAATAGTTGTTATTCCATCACATATAGATGCTGCTAATAAAATGTTTTCTGTAGCTCCTACACTTGGAATAGGTAAGACTATATCAGTTCCTTTTATTTTATCTATGATCTTACATTCTAAATTACCATGAATATTATTTATTGAAATTCCTAATTGTTGAAGAGATGATAAATGTAAATCTATAGGACGAGGACCAATTTCACATCCTCCTGGAAACGATAATTTAGCTCGTCCTGTTCTAGATATCAATGCTCCTAGGAAAATTATGGATGATCTCATTTTTCTCATTAAATCTTCAGGAATCTCATTTTTAGAAATATTCTCACTATTTACAATTATAGTAGACCCTTCAAATTTACATTTGCATCCTAGATAATTTAAAATTTCTATAGATGTTCTAACATCAATAATATCCGGACAATTCTTTATTATGCATTCTCCTCTTGCAAGAACAGTAGCAGCTAAAATAGGCAAAACACTATTCTTTGATCCTTGAACGTTATATTCTCCCGATAATTTACGAGGACCATTTATCTCAATAACTGACAATCAGATTACCTCTTTTGTTTGGGTATTGCAAAACAGCATAGATGTTAGGATATTAGTTTTTTAAAAAAGTACTTGTTCAGCTCCCATCTCCGGCGTCGCCGGAGATAGTTTGTCTATTTACTTTTGCAATGCCCTTTCATTTATCTTAGTTTATTCATTAATCAACAAAAGAGTTGATTATTGGTATTGCTAAAAATGTATAGAAACAGCTAATTTATAAGAAATTACTTGTTTTAAATATGTGGCATAAAGAGTTAGTGCATTTTCTTCAGCATCGCCGTATAAAATATCTATCTATATTTTGCAATGCCTTTAAAATACTTCAATAGATTCACAGTATAGGATAGCATATTATATGTGAAATAGTTTTTAACGAGGAGAATAAATGGAAAAGCTTAAAGTAGGAATAATTGGAGCTACAGGAATGGTAGGGCAGAGGTTTATACAATTATTGGAAAATCATCCATGGTTTGAGGTTGAAGTTTTAGCGGCAAGTTCTAGATCAAAAGGAAAATATTATGAAGAAACAGTCAAATGGAAAATGAATTCTAAAATTCCTGAGAATATTAAATCTAAAATAATAATGGATTCTGTTGATGATTGTGAAAAGATATGTTCATTAGTAGACTTTGTATTTTGTGCAGTTAATATGGAAAAGGAACAATTGCAAAGATTGGAATATTCATACGTTAAAAATGAATGTCCTGTGGTTTCTAACAATAGTGCCCATAGATGGACTCCTGATGTCCCTGTTTTGATTCCTGAAGTTAATCCTGATCATATAAAAATTATAGATTGTCAAAGAAAAAGATTAGGAACTAAGAAAGGATTCGTATCTGCAAAACCGAATTGTTCGATACAATGCTTTGTTCCTCCTTTGTTTCCGTTGTTGAAATTCGGCATAGAGTCGGTTATTATATCTACTTATCAGGCAATTTCAGGAGCAGGAAAAACTTTTTCTGAATTTCCAGAGATAAATGATAATGTTATTCCTTATATTTCTGGAGAAGATGAGAAAACAGAGACAGAACCTCTTAAAATTCTAGGATCTCTTGGCCCAGATGGAATTATTCCTAATGATTCTATCAGAATAATTTCGAGTTGTGTTCGTGTTCCTGTAAGTGATGGGCATTTAGCATCAGTTTTTGTAAAATTTAAAAATGAGGTAAATGAGGAAGAAATGTTAGATATTTGGAAAAATTTTAATCCATTGAACCTTCCGAGCTCTCCAAAACAATTGATAAAGTATTTTTATGAAAATGATAGGCCTCAAGTTAAATTAGATAGAGATCGTGATAATGGAATGGGATTTAATGTAGGTAGACTTAAAAAAATAAGTAAAAATGAAATAAAGTTTATATGCATGTCTCATAATACTATTCGAGGAGCTGCTGGAGGAGCTATCTTATTTTCTGAATTGCTATATGAGAGGGGATATTTATGAAAATAGAATTTAAATCAGATCTTGATAAAGATGAGTTAAATTTCATGGTTAATCAGTTTGAAAAATATGGATCAAAATTTGAAGTTGAAGTAAATTATCATGATTATCATTTTATTTCTAAAGAAAATAATAAAATAATAGGAATATTAAAAGGATATTTCTATTATGATGAAGGAAAAATTACTAAACTTATAGTTTCGGAAGATCACAGGGGTAAAGGTGTGGGAACGTCACTGATGATGAAGGCAGAAGAATATTTAAGATCACAAAATCTAAGATTTATGAGTGTGTCAACTTACGATTTTCAGGCTCCTGAGTTTTATAAAAAATTGGGATTTAATGTCGAATTTATAAGAGACAATAAAGAATTTCCACGCATGAAAGAGTATTTTTTAATAAAATATTTAAATTGATTTATAACTATTCGTAAGAAAATTTTACAGTAATTTAATGCAGGAAGTGTTTATGAAAATAGAATTTAAATCAGATTTTAATGAAAATGAATGTAATTTTATAAGTAATCAGTTTGAAAAATATGTATCAAAATTTGGTATTCGAGCTAACTATCATAATTATAATTTTGTATCTAAGGAAAATGATAAGATAATAGGAATATTAAGAGGAAGTTTTTATTATGATGAAGGAAAAGTTGGTGATCTTATAGTTTCAGAAGATTACAGGGGAAGGGGAATAGGAAAGTCACTGATGATGAAGGCAGAAGAATATTTAAGATCACAAAATCTAAGATTTATGAGTTTGTCAACTTATGATTTTCAGGCTCCTGGGTTTTATAAAAAGTTGGGATTTAATATCGAATTTATAAGAGATAATAAAGAATTTCCTAGCTTGAAAAAATACTTTTTAATAAAATATTTTAGGTGATTTATGAAAGAAGTTTTATTAACGATAGTTCATAATGCATACGAATTGTCAGCTGTTGAAGGAATTTTAAAAAGCAATGATATTTTGTATATTCTTAAAGATGAAAGTGTAGGAAGTATGTTAAGAATAGGCACGGGGTCTGTTTTGAAAGATGTATATGTGTATGTTAATGAACTCGATTATGAAAAATCAAAGGATTTATTGATAAATATAGGAATGGGAAATTAATTAAGGAGTATTTGATGAAATATTTTGTTAAAAAATTAGCTTTTTCTTTAGCAATTTGTGTTTCTATTACATCTTGTTTAAATGCTGAAGAAGAACTTGGAGAGCCTTATGTTACCCAGTTAAAGTATTGGGAACAACAACCTATTAGATATAAGATGTCGATTGATATCATTAACGAAAAATCTATTGCAATTACAGTTATTATTCCTGGTAAAACAAGTTTCTATAGAACTTTTAAGATCGGTGGTAATACAGATTTCAATTTATGTTTATGATGGATGAAATGTATCAATCAGGATTGTCGTAGTGTAGATCTATTTATATTGCCAAATGTTGTAGAATATGAAGAATATAATGTTCGTGTACCTTTGATATTATGTCATAGTAAGAATAGTGTTTTTAATATTTTTATTAAAGATAATCCAATATGGAAATTTGTTGATGAATATTTGCAAAAATATTGTAGTAAAAATTGGTGTACTAAAGATATTTGCGAAGAAAAAACAGTAAAATGTGAAAATGAAACAGGAGGTTTTAATGAAAAAAGTTTTATTTCAAGGGTCTGCCACAGCGTTGGTGACTCCTTTTCATGGTGATGGGTCAGTAAATTATGATGTTTTGTCTAAATTGATAGAGTTTCAAATTAAAAATGGAACTCAAGGATTGGTAATCTTAGGAACTACAGGAGAGTCTCCTACTATCTCTTGTGAAGAAAGAGAGAAAATAATCAAAACAATAGTATCCCAAGTTAACAAAAGAATTCCCGTTATAGTAGGAACCGGATCGAATTGTACTCGTGTTGCTATAGAATTGACTAATAATGCAGAATCTTTAGGAGCAGATGGAGTTCTTATTGTTACTCCGTTTTATAATAAATGTTCTCAATCAGGAATTGTTAAACATTATTCTGCAATTTCTTCAAAAACCAGATTGCCTATAATAGTTTATAATGTTCCATCTCGCACAGGAGTTAATATTAATCCTGAAACTTATAAAGAGCTTTCTAAGATAGGCAATATAGTAGCAGCTAAAGAGGCAAACGGAGATATTTCATCTGTAATAGAGACTAAATATCTATGTGGAGATGATTTAAATATTTATTCTGGAAATGATGATCAGACTTTGCCTATGATTTCAATTGGAGCGATAGGAGTAATTTCTGTATTTTCTAATATAATGCCTTTTGAATCTCAACAAATTGCCTCAAATAGTGACAATGCAAAAGAACTATTGATGAAATATTGTGATCTAATGAATGATTTATTTTGTGATGTTAATCCTATTCCTGTGAAATATGCAATGAATTATTTAGGGATTAACTGTGGGGAATGTAGGCTTCCTTTGTGTAGCTTATCTGAAAGTTCAAAAGTAAAAATAGAATCAACATTGAAAAAGCATAATATAAAAATAAATTTGTAGAAAAAATTATGTGATTATAATTGTAAATTTGGTATTGCTAAAAATGAATAGAAATAGTTAATTAAAAATTATTTCCGTTATTAGCAATTGAAATAAAGAGATTAATGTACTTTCTCCGCGTCACCGAATGAGGCATCTATTTGTATGTTGCAATACCTTAAATTTTAAGGTCTATGTACTAAAATAATTTAAGAGCACCAAAAGCAATTTTGAAAAAATATAACGTGTAATGCAGATAAATTCTCTCAGGCAACGCTGGAGAGGACTTGTCTCTCTTCGTAATACCGTTTGTTACTTTAAATTTCAATGTAAACTATCAATATTTTTATTTGCATTATTATTTTTAAAAAAGTTAATGTTCACAGAATTATAACTAATGGCTATCGGAACTTGTAATATTACTAAACCGAATTCCTTCAATTATTTGTTCGCAATTAACATCATTTCATCTATTGATTTCAAATTATCTATATTTTTAAATTTTATTTGTTTATATTTATTTTCATATTTATCATAATTTGCATTATATCCATTAATCCAATAAGTGGATCCACTTTGTTTTATTAGATCTTGCATATTATTAAGTATTTCTAAATGCCACTCAATAGGAATTCCAAACACTCCTATTCCAATTGGAGTTATTAAGGCATTTTTTATTTCTTTTAATTTACAATATCTAAACAGCGATTCATAATACATTTTTAGATACTTTTTAACTTGTGATTTTGAAGCGTTTGATCCATAGGATCCTTCGTTAGGAATAGCTGCGGCAATAAATAATGTCATTTTATGTGGATTTTTTTGAAACTCATATAACTTGTCATTTTTTTTCAATGATAATGGAGCATCTTCAACAGTTAAAACACGAAAATTTTTATCATTTTTAAAAGATTTACCCTTGAGGGAGTCATAATTTATATATCCTGCGGAAGTCGATATTCCGAATCCTTTTAGCAAATTTAATTCATATGAAGGGCCTTTGTCTGGTTTTTTAGATGACATGACTTGAAACATTTCACATGATTTTAATGGAGAAGTATGACCATCGACTTTTTTACCATTTAAAAGATGCAAAAGAACAAAGCTTGAAAAAGGAAATCCCATCATAATGGCTGGTCCTTGTGTATGATCATTTGGATACTGGCTAAATGTTTTCTCAAAATCATCTTTACTTATTGTTTCGATTCCATTATGATTTGAAGCTACATTTGCTAAATCAAATTTTTTAGAATTTAAACAATTACAAGAATCCAATAGAGATTCATTTCCATAGACGAATATTAATTTTCCGTCAGATCTTGAAATATTTTGACTTGAATTTCTCAAACCATCTAGAGAATGTATAAAAAATTTTCCTGCACAATGTCTAGTATTGCTCGTATCTTTTATATATACATATCCGTTTTCGTCTTGTTCAAAATATTTTGTAGGTTTATCTCTTATATCATCTTCACTTATGCTAGGTCCCAACACATGATGAGGAGTCATACAATTAATATTGCTCGCAGGAATACTATAATGATATGTTTCTTTTTGTTCATTATCAGTTATATTTATTTGTTTAACCATTTCATCTATAAATACAACAGGATTACTTTCCACATAGTCTATAACTACATCTACATCTGTGCATTTATCTTTCAATGTAGCTGCAGCAGCAGATAATAGTCCGATAGCTTGGTCAACGTTTATTTTATTTCTGTTTGCAAACTCAATAATTATTTCCATTAACTTTGGATGATCTTGTAACGTTTTCATTTTTTCTTCAAATGTAAGATTAGGTTTATTTTCATTAACAAATGCAAATGGAGAAACAGATGTAATTTTGCTTAAGAGAAGAATTGTTGATGCTAATTTCATTATTTTTTTCAAATAAACTCACCTCTTTTTTATGACAAATATTTTCATGAGACTAAATTAAGCTTGAAATATTAATAAAATCTTCAAGAGATAAATTTTCCGCTCTAAGATTTTTGTCAAGATTGCAAGAAATTAAAATTTCAGAAACTTTAGATTTTTCCATATGCATGCCCGATGAAATTGAGTTAAGAATATTTTTTCGACGTTCTTTAAATGCTGATTTCAAGATTTTGAACAGTTTTTTTTGATTAACATGACTATAATTATTTGTTATCTCAAATGAAATCACAGAAGATTCAACTTTTGGAGAAGGGAAGAAACAATTCTTAGAAACATTAAAATTAAACTTCGGATCAGAATAAAATCTGACTGCTGAACTGATAGATCCACAATTTCTTGTTCCTGGCGATGACAAAATTCTATCTGCCGCTTCTTTTTGAATCATTACTGTTATTTGTGAAAATTTATTATATTCTAAAAATCTCATTATTGCGGGAGTAGTTATACAATACGGTAAGTTTGAACACATAACTATGTTTTTGCAATCTTTGAAATTTCCAAATAGATCATCTAAATTTATTTTTAGAGCATCAGCATTAACTAATTTAATATTCGGTATTTCTTCAAATGAAGATTCTAAAAAATTGAACAATTTGTAATCAAGCTCAATAGATAGCACTCTCTTGAATTTTTTTGACAATGCATATGTCATAGTTCCTAGCCCAGGACCAATTTCAACTACTCCACCAGAAAATTTCTCAGATGCTACTTCCACTATTTTTTCACAAACGTTTTGATCTATCAGAAAATTTTGTCCAAACGATTTCTTAGCAATAAATTTTAGATCTCTTATTTTTTCACGAATTTCATTCTTATTGTAAAAGTTAAGCATATTGTAATTGTATCATTTGATGTGAATTTGTCAAGGTCGAGGGGAGGTGGACATTGCAAAAACAGAATAGATAATATAGAAAAATGATAGAAGAAAAGAAATACCTAAAATTTGGGAAAAGAGAAAAAGTGAAGAACGGATTTATGAAAGGAAAACAACGATATAAGTGTAAGTGTTGCGGATACAATTACATTGGTAGTAAGAATGGTTATCCTGATCATATTAAACTAAAAGCTATTAAATATTATTTGGAAGGAAATGGATTCAGAAGAATCGAACGATTGATGAGAGTCAGCCACGTATCTGTTATTAATTGGGTTAAACAGTTTATTTTTAAATTTAAGAATATTCCCAAGCAGCATGAGAAAGTAGATGTTCTAGAGCTCGACGAAATATGTGTAAGCTTAAAAAAAATATGGCTTTGGACTGCTGTAAACAGAAAGACTAAGAGACTTGTTGGATTCCACGTAGGAGATCGAAGTTCTAAAAGTTTTGAGAATCTTTGTAAAAACATTTCTCACATTGATGCTAGGTTTTACGCTACTGCAATATTCAGTTTATAATATCATTCCAAGGTACAAGCGGCTTGTAGGTAGAGCCATACTTACACTGTGGAACGAATTAATCGTCTTCTTCGTTATTGTCTTGCTAGGTTTACTCACAAAACTTATTGTTGGTCTAAAAGTCTTAATATGATTATCAATTCTGTTTTTTTCTATCCATCTTTAGCAATGCCAGTAAAAAAACCAATAAAATTATGGGTTTGTTCAGGATACAGAAGTATAGAACGCCAAACCAAGTTGTTTAATAATCAAGTAGAAAGAGAAAAAAAGCGAAAATCAAAGAATCCTGAACAAGATGCATCAAGGGTAGTTGCAAAACCTCGGCAAAGTGAACATAATATAGGACTAGCTGTTGATATAAATTGTGTAGATACACAATTTAAGAATCAAAAAGAATATGAATGGCTAAAACAACATGCACAAGATTACGGATTTATTGAACGATATCAAGAAGGATGGGAGGAAAAAACCGGATGTATTCCTGAACCATGGCATTGGAGATATGTTGGAGTCGAAAATGCTAAAGAAATAAAAAAATCAGGTAAATGTCTTGAAGAATTTGTCATTGACAAAATAGAAAAAATTCAACAAAATAAAAAAGATCATAGGATGTGATTCATTTGAAAAAAACATTTAAAGTTTTATTTGCTGTAGCTACTTGCTTTATATTTTTTGCATCTATTTTACTTTTCACTCGCAGATCAAAGGCATCACAAAAGGTCACGATTTCTTCTATAGATGATCAAATGGATAAACAAGAATATAAATATGATGTCACCATTCCGAATTTGGTGGGAGAGGATTATTCAAAAGTCGCATCAGACAAGATAATAAAAACTTCTGAAGAATATAACGACGAAATTCCCGAAGGATGTATTATATCGCAATCTATTCCTCCCGGATCAAAAACTGATTCCATTCCATTAATAGAGGTCACAGTTAGTAAAGGGTTCTCTACAGTAGTTCTTCCTGAAATTGCTGGATTATCTATTTCTGAAGCCTCAACCAAACTTTCTTCTCTAGGATTAGTTCCGTCAGCAAAAAAAATAGAAAGCAATCTTCCTGAAGGTACGGTAATTCAATACAGCAATGGAGTGACTCCAGGATCTAATGCTAAATTGTCAGAAAAAATATCTATAGACATATCAGGCTAAAATTTATGATAAGCCCCATAATCCTCTTTCTCACATGAGAGAGGATTTTTAACATATTTCAGAAAGATAAAATATAATATTATAAAATAAATTAAAATTGACGGTGATATTTATAAACACAAAATGGAATGTCATTCATGGAGACAAGAGAACAATTTATCTTGAAAAACTATTAAAAAATGAAGAAACTTTATTTCCTGAAATAACAGTGTTGCCTATTCCTGCAACAAGAGACAAAATTTATATTTCTGACTCTGATATTTTAATAAAAGATTTTTTTAGCAATAAATTAAAAGATTCTTTGATTTTTTGTGGAAGCAAATACTCTCTTCCTGATGAAATAATAAAAAATTATAAAATTTACGACTATTCTGAAAATGAAATGTTTTTATTAAAAAATGCAGAATTGACCGCTTATGGGGCTATTAATATATTGTGTAAAAAATCAAAAAAACCATTTAATGATTCTAAAATTTTAATTTCAGGTTTTGGAAGAGTAGGAAAAAATTTAGCTAAATTACTGTTAGGATTAGACTCAAAAGTTTTTGTTTTAGGACACAAAGATGAAGATTCGTTCTGGATAAACAAATTCGGCCTTTCAGAAATAAAAGATATAAACTGCTTGAATCATGAATTTGATTTTATAATAAATACTGTACCAAATCTTATATTTTCTGAAGAAAAATTAAAAAATGTATTTTGTGAAAATTTCATAGAATTAGCATCAGTGCCTGGAATAGATAAACAAGTTTGTGAAAAATTAAATATAAATCATATTTCCGCTTTAGGAATACCAGGAAAATTTTATCCTATGAATGCCGCAAAAATAATAAAAGAATCTATAATTAATATTTTAAAAGGAGATTTATGGAAAAAACAAAACTAGCATTCGCTCTTTGCGGATCATTCTGCAATATGGACAGAGCATTAACAGAAATGAAAAAATTATCAAAAATTTATGACATCTTGCCTATATTATCATTCAATGTGGCAAAAATGAACACTAGATTTGGGTCAGCTAGAGAATTTAGAGAAAAAATTGAAAATATATGTTCAAAAAAAGTTATAGATTCTATAGAGGAAGCTGAGCCCATCGGGCCAAAGAAATTAGCAGATGTGATCGCAGTTTGCCCATGCACGGGCAATTCATTGGCTAAAATAGTCAATGCTATCACTGATACTCCAGTGACGATGGCTGTCAAATCAATGTTGAGAATAAACAATCCCGTAGTGATCTGCTTCGCCAGCAACGATGGACTTGCAGCATCTGCCCAAAATCTTGCCAAAGCTAGAAACACGAAAAACATATATTTAGTCCCTTTAGAAAAAGACGACCCCATTAATAAACCTCATTCTCTTGTAGCTGATTTTTCTAAGCTTGAAGAATCTATTAATTTAGCAATATCTAAAAGCTAAATTCGGAGCGTCTATTTTTCATCTAGCGAGTTAATTTTTCTACAGAACTTACTGAATTTTTAGAGGAATCACCTTTGGTTACAACATTGCCATGATTCACATTAGAGTTAGTTTGAGTTTGTTGAGTGGCTGTTCCCTGAGCAGTCACATTTTGTGTTCCTACATTCGTGGTACCAGCTTGTGGGCCAACTGGAGTTGTTACAGTGTTAGGAGAAACTACATTTGGTCCTGCAGTTACTTGGTTAACAGGAGTGGTTATAGACGAAACAGGGTTAGACCCCATGCTGGTCATCACAGGTATTGTGGTGGCAGCGAAGCCCGCCAAACCTACAGCAGGATTAAAACTTGAAATCGGATTATTATAATTAGTCGATCCAGCGGAAGAAAAATACGAAGAATAATTATTATTATTTTGATTTTTTTCTTTTTCGGCAGCTAATTTAGCATTTTCTTTTTCTCTTTTTCGTTTTTCTCTATTAGGTTTGTCCGCATCCCACTTGTCGCGCCATTTTTGAATTTTTTCGTATCTATCTACATCATTTTGTATGTCGAGTTTGTTTTTAGGTTTTTCATCCAGTCCTCCTCTGAAATTTATCATTTCTCTTAGGAAATCTGCTTCTCGTTTTTTCTGCTCTATATATTGCTGGGCGGCGTTTTTCCAGGATGTTATTACATAGTCATACATTTCTTTTCTATCAGCTTTGAGAACTTTTTTGTCTCCTTCTTCCGGAAGATCTTGTTGTTGGTTTTTTGGAATAATAACTGCTCCTATTTCTTGAAAGTTTTTGTTGTTATCTTCATATCCGACTATTTGTAATAGTACTTTGTAGTTTATATCTTCTCCGTTTAAGTACACTTTCGCACAAAGGTTATTACCTAACCATCCAAAATTATCGGAATTAAGAGTAATTTCATTGCCTTCTATTTTTATTGGTTGTAATTGCTTTACCCAATTTTTTGCATTGTCTATGTGTTTCGGCATCTTGAATTTTACTTGTTCGGCCGGTTGACCGTTGTGAGCGGGTATATAGCGTGATTTGACTTGTAGTAGTTTTATCTCTTTTTTTGTTAATCTAGAAAATAGATCTAATATCTTTTTAATTTTCACTTTTCTAACACCTTCCGCAGCCTCAGCCACATAAGCAGAAGATGCGAATGCAAATGCTCCTAAAGAAGCAGCGAGAGCTCGTCTCAATTTGCGATTGAATGAATTTCTTCTCATAAGAATTCCTCCTTAAATTTAATTTATGTAAGCATACCATACTCATACTATACTCACTGTTTTTATATATTATCATAAAACAATTATTTTGTCAACTGTTTTTTTTAAAATAAAAAATTTTTCAACTCAAAATTATGTTGCAAAGACACATAAGCTTTTTATTCCAGTCGCTAATAGGAAATAATTTTTCGTAAATTAACTGCTTATATTATCTTTTAGCAATGCCATTTTCTCCAACCTATTGTTTTTTTTGTATATAATATATAATCAAGAACAGAATTTATATTGGGAGTGATGTTTTATGATTAATTTGAACAAGACGATTGTTCGATTATTGGGATCTTGTCTTTTATGCTCTGCTTTTACTACTGTAAATTGTAATGGACAATTGAGTGGTAATTTCTATAATTGTTTAACCACATACACTGAACAAGATGCAGGACATTCAACCAGAGCATGTTACAGCGATGAGGATTGTCACGGATATATATCAGGACGCTATGATGAAGGGCGAACCCTGGCTAATAGCTATTCGGAAATTGTATCCTGGAAAGAAAAAGGTATTGAAGGAAATAAATCATTTGAAGTTATGGACAAGGAGGATGGGGATTACTTCGATAACGAAGACTACGCGTGTCCTTTATGGTGCTCCCACGGTAAAGGTAACGATTTAACCTATGACGATTGGCATGACACCATTTATATACGCGGGCTAGAGGCTATTGGTCCCTATGCAGTAGGTAGTTCGAAAGATTTGGAAAGTATAAGATTTGCTTCGGTTCCTGTGGCAATAGATGATTACGCCTTCACTCAGGTTCAGGGCTTACGCAATATTGTGTTCAAAAGCAAACAAGATCATGGGTTACCTTACTTTATTTCACCTGCAGCTTTCAAATATTGTACAATTAATGGCGACCCAAATGGAGCCGTTTGGAATAATGATGGTCTACAAAGTATTAAATTTTACGACACTGATCTAGGCAGTTTTAATAGGTACACTAAGAGTAGCGGCTATCAAGCAGGCTTTGAAGGTCGATTGAAAGAACTAGCACTGAAAAATAAACCCGAAGACGACGCAACTCTCAATAGAAAATCCAAAGGTTTATATGATAATCTTGGCACTTGGAAAGATGATAACACTGCATATACTTTGTACAACTTTTTGAAAACAAATAGAATTAAAGTTACAAAAAAAGATTCCGATGACAAGACATATAATATTAATGCCACCCATTTATATCAGTATACAAACGAAAACAGTCATGTTCTCGAATGGACAACAACTTCTTCGAAAGAGAAGGGACCTGACCTTTATTGGGACGAATATGCGGATGAGTGGGGGGAAGGACCACTGAAGAGTCAAGATAAGAGTGAAAATGCCGGTGGATTAGGTCAAATTGGTTCGACATTTTTAGGATCTAATGATCTGAATAGTACTGATAAACCAATTTCATATGAAAATGAATCAGAAGATTCGCAAAATAATAGCTTACGGCAAACTACTAATTTAGAACAATCCTCAAATACCAGTTTACAAGAAAAATCTTCAGAGAGTAATTCTGGTGGGACATCTATAAAACAATATTCTTCTGAAAAACAAACCAGTAACAAAGCAGGATCATCAAGTGCTTCTGCTTCAACTAAGACAGGGTATTCTACAGATGTGAATCTATTTCTTCCTATGATTCTATCCGGAGGATCTGTGTTAGTTTTGAAAAAGAAAAAAGATGATTAAATTAAAACATCTTAATGTAACCCTTAGCAATTGAACACTACTAATTTTCTAAAATCAAAAGATAATCATTTAACGCTCTCAATGATAGAAATTTAAGATTTGTCACACCGACAATTTTTAGATTTCTATCTATTTTTATTTTTTTTTTAAATAAAACATTTCCTAATTTAATAGAATCACATTCAACAACTATAGTTCTAATTTCGTGGTCATTTAACGAGTTTAGAAATTCATGTTTATTACGAACTACAGAAATTTTTCCATTTAAAATTTCTTTGTATGCATCATTATATTTTAAAATTCTATCTAATTTATTTGTTCTAATTTTATTTTTTTTTGGCAACTTATTGTATAAATTCAAAATTTCATTTGCTCGTTCTTCACAATAAACCAATTTATTATCAGGAAGATTATCTATACATTGTTGAACTTTTTTACTATCATCGTATTCTTTCAAATCTTTTGATATAACAAATTTATCAATTATATTGATTTCTTTATCTAAAATTTCATAAGATTCAATTATCATTTTGTTTTCAAGAATTCTAACACGACAAAAAGATGGATTACTTGATAGAGATAAAATTTTAATCAATGGTTTTTTTTGACATATTTTATAATTTTTTACTCCTATAGGACCTAATGATACAAAAGTAGTTCCAAATTGATTGATTATTTCATTGTCAACTATATTTTCTGAAGTTATGTTTCCTAAACAAATAGGATATGTACGAGAGTAGATGTGATCATGTCCTCCAAAAACAATATCGAATTTAAATTTAAAGCAAATTTCATCTATATCTTTTCTAAGATCATCTATATCAATATCATCAGAATGAGGCCCGCATGAATATGGACTTTTATGAGAGAATAAGACTCTCCATTTTGCTTTTGATTCTTTTAAAATATTATTAATACATGAAATCTGTTCCATTCCAAGTCCATCGCTGATATTGGTGTTAATGAAAATATATATACAATCATTTTGTTCAAAATAATAGTATATTCCTTTATCTACTTTTTCTTTATCTTCAAATTTTACATTAAAATGATTTATTATAGAGTTTTTTATTCCTAAATGTCTTAATGTAGGATGAAATTTCGACTCATGATTTCCTGACAATGGAAAAACAGGAATCTGTCCCCACACTTTTGAATTTAATAAGAAATCCCAATAGTTTTCATTATATCCATCATCTACAAAATCTCCTAAATGAGATATAAACTGAGATTCATTGAACTTTTCGTGTATTAACTCTAAATTATTAACGAATGAATCATAATCTTGTTTTACCATTCCTTGGGAATCTGACATAACTATAAATTCATTGCTTTTACTATTTATAGTCATTTTATTTTTATAAATTTCTGATTTTCTGCGAATTCTTAAAAAATATTCTTTATTTGGATCCAAATCCATTATTTCTACCGAATATTTAAATTTATACTCTATTTGATATTTTGCTATGGTTCCAAGATTCAAAATAGTAGGACGAGAAAGAATTACTTTCTCTTTTTCTGCTTTATACTCTTTGAAATTTATAAAATTTTCATCCTCGCTAATTTCTAAACTTTCATCTATATCATCTTTTCCAAACCATCGAAATCTTCTTGAATTTATAGACATTCCAATGCATGATGTAAAATTAAAGTTATCTTTCACATCATCGTTAGATTTATCGGAAACTCCCATCATTAAATCTTGAATTATGCAAATTAAATGTTCTCCTAATCCTTTTAAAAATGTTTCTCCTGCGTATTTTTTTGCAAATTTATTTACTATCTCTCTTAAATTAACATTGAAAAATGACAAAATATTAGAAATTTGTCCTCCATTAGTTACTTTATTGAGAAAAAATTGTAAAATTTTAGATTTAAATAATATTTCATAATTTATATATACATTATTGCTAATTTTATCAAATATTCTAATTAATAACTCGATAAAAAAATTTAGAAAATCTTTTGCAAAATCAGTTCTTTTAAAATTTTTAGATTCTTCTTTAAACCACTCAGGAAATTCCATCTCTATTGAATTATAATAATTGAACAGAGATATTATTATTAAATCATAGGTATTACTTTCTTCTAAATTTATTTTTGAGATTTTTTCTTTTTTCGACAATTTAGATATAGTTTCTATTATTTTATTTATCAAATACTTATCATCTTTAAAAAAAGACAATTGTACTTGTTCAAAAATATCATCTAAAATCTTTATTATTTTCTCATTTGAAATTTTTATACTACTTATAAAAAATTTTATTAATCCTGCAAATTCGACAGAAATATGATCGTTTATATAATACACACTTATTCTTCCGAGAAACCCGCCAGCATTAACGCTCTTTGATTTTTTTAATGATTTTTTAATTTTTCTCATTACAAAATCATCTATATGAAATCCAGGAATGATTTCTTCAATGCTAGATTTTAATCCTATTTTATTTATTCTATTAAACAATGGAATTAGATAAGACTCTATTATTTTTTTCGATTTTTCTCTATCTGTCATTCTTACCTCCATTTCTTAGATGAGTCCTTTAAGAATTAAAATCTCTTCAGCATATCCCATGAGATCATTAGGAGTCTCTAAAATCATAGGTAGATTTTTAAGATAATCATGAGACACAATTTTTTTAAATGGTTCAAGACCTATATATCCTTGGCCTATTTTTTCGTGCCTATCTTTCTTACTTCCAATTGGATTCTTACTATCATTCAAGTGTAAAATTTTAAGTTTATCTATTCCTATCTTTTTATCGAATTCAGATAATATCTCATCTATCTTGTTGAAATCAAATCCCGCATCGAACATATGGCAAGTATCAAAGCAAACTCCAAGATTCTTTGGATTTCCTGAAAGATTTATTATTTCAGAAAGTTCGTCAAATGATGATCCTATTTCTGATCCCTTCCCTGCCATTGTTTCCAAAACCAAAGTAGTATCAAAATCTTCAGATAATATTTCTCCTATGGCATTGGATATTAATTGTATTCCTTTCTTGATTCCTAATCCAGTATGACTTCCAGGATGAATATTATAAAAATTTCCAGGAATATTTTGCATTTTCTTAAGATCATCTTTTAACATTTTATAAGATGATTTTCTAACTTCAGGTTTTGATGAGCACAGATTAATAGTATATGGAGAATGAGCTACTATAGGAGCAAATTCATTTTCTTTGCAAAACTTTTTAAATTCATCTATGTCATCTTCAGAAAAACCGATATTTTTACCACTTTTAGGACTCCTAAGAAAAAATTGAAACGTGTTTGCTCCTATTGAAAATGCAAAATGAGCCATAGATAAGAATCCTTGAGCAGCAGACAAATGACATCCTATATTTAACATATACTTCCTTAAGATAGTTTTTTATATTCTATACTCTTTTCTTCAATTAGACAATATTGAATCAGATTTATCAATGTTTATTATCAATAAAATAATCTCCCTAACTTATAGTTAGAGAGATTATATTTTTTATTTTGATAATTAGTTTAAAACATAATTACAAGAATTCGGGTCCGTAGTCTTTGTATTCATCCCCCTGCCCGTCGCCGCTACCTTAGGATGAACTATCCGGAGTTTGTGAATCATCTTCAGATTGGTTTTCTGATTCAGAATTTGAAATGTCATCTTCGTTACTTTCTTGCGGTTCAACAGGTGGTTCTGAAACTTCCGTAGGTTTTGAAGAATCTTCATTTTCACTAATCTCTATTTGAATGCCACCATTTTCATCTTCGGTTACATTTAGTCCTTCAGGATTCGATTTTAAGTCTGGATTATTTCCTTTATAATAAACCACATATTGAATTGTATACGTTCCAGCATCTCTGACTTTTAAAGAATCTTTATCTACATATTTTACCCATTCTGAAGTTTCTCCATCTTTCACCCATCTCAAATAGATATCATAATCAGTGTCCGGCAATTCTGTTCCATCAGGAGCAGTTATTTTTAAATCTTCTGTCAAAATAGATTGATCATGACTGCTATAAACCTGTTTATCTATTAAAACATTTTCCTTTTCAGCAATATCTACGGAATTATTATTTACCGACAAAGGAGACTTTCTAAGAACAATAAATCTCCCATTCCCATCTTCAGCATTTTCTATCGTCCAACTAAAACCATGTCCTTCAAATGTAGCCACAAAATCTGTGACGGTGTTTACTGGGGCAACGGTTTGAATTTTACTTCTGTCTGATTCCGTCCAATCTTTGGGATTTTCAGGTAAAAGCGCTTGTTGTCCAGCTGATTTTAAACTAACAATATTATTTTTCAACCAATCTTCCGTGGTGTTTTCCGCAGCCACTATTCTAACTTCTTCCAGTGTATCATAACATCCATCAAATGCTAACGGACTCATATAAGTTATGTTCGGACACAAGAACGTCACTTTTTTCAAGAATGTGCAATTTTTCCACGCATATTCTTCTATTTGTGAACATTTGTCAGGAACAGTTATTTCAGTTACGTCAGTAACTTCGTTTTGATGTCCCAAATTTTCGAAAGCGTTCCGACCGACGGCTTGTAGGTTGGTGAAGTCATTTAGGTCTATCGTCAAGAAGCGGAAGTTATAATCACGTCCTTCTTCTTCCCATCCTCCAATTGCCAGCACATATTTATTTGCTTCAGAGTAAGACACGCAACCATAAGACTCAGGTTCGACGCTATCCTTAGAAAGGGGTACTGAGTCAACTTTGACTTCTTCCCCGCCATAATACGTCGAAACTATCCCACTATAGCCTTCTCGTCCATACAACGTCCATACACTCCACTGTCTTATTCTTATTGCAAACGGCAGATCTCTTAGCCACCCATGTTGAATTGGCAGGTCATTGGTATAGGCCGATAACACATCGTAGGAACTAGGAGGGTTCTCAAAAGGCGCAATTACCGTGTAGGCATCAGCGGGGTTTTGTAGATAGGTAGATAACAAAGGGAAAGATAGTAAACTCAACCAAATAAAACAGTGTTTTTTCCAATTAAACATAAAATCACCTCGAAAGATGTAGTGGTATTATTGTATGATACGTACAATTGAATGTCAAATAAAGTGGTGAAATATCACATAAATTAATGTTGAAAAATATCAATCGGGGGGCAATGCATTGCAAAACATAGATAGATGTAAAACAAAATAACATTTGCCAAAGAATTATAAATAAAAGAGACTAAGTATTCTCTCCGGCGTCGTCGGAGAGAATATTTATCTAATTTAGCAATGCCTATCCTTTTAAATGATTGAATTTATTTACATAATATGGTATAAAATTGTTATATATAGAAGTAGCAAGGAAAATATGAATTTTTTGACTGGAATAGGATATGATGTTCATGAATTGAAAAAGGGTGCTCCTTTGATTGTTGGAGGAATAAGAATAGAGAGTGATCATGGATGCATATCTCATAGTGATGGAGATGCGTTGATTCATGCTATTATAGATTCTCTTCTTGGAGCATCTGGCAAAAATGATATTGGATATTATTTTCCTGCATCTGAGGTAAAATATGGAACAAGTAGTTTAATTCTCTTAGAAAAGACTATAGATATAATAAAAGATTATAAAATTGTGAATATAGATAGCATAGTAGTTTTGCAAAATCCGCCTCTTTATCCATATAGGGAGAAAATTCGAAAAAATTTAGCAAGATTGTGTAAAATAAAAGAAGAACAGATAAATATAAAATTCAAGACTGAAGAAAATCTTGGATTCACCGGGAAAAATGAAGGAATAAAAGCGTTTGCATCTTGCTTGTTGTCGTATTGATTTTCTTTGTAATATGTGTAGAATAATAATAGTCTGTGTTTTATGGTGCATTGCATCAATGGCGATGTAGTATGAATCATGTCAGATGGGAAACCAAGCAGCATTAAGTACGTTTATCGGGTATTGCTTGCAATGTACCATAAAATATAGACTTTAGTATGAAAAATTATTTTCATAATTAGCAACTGAAATAAATAGCTTAATAACCTTCTCTAGCGACGCCAGAGAAGTATCTGTCATTTAGTAATGCCAAAAACTCAATTATGTTGATCTTTTTATTCAACAGTTATAAAAGAACTAAATTTATCAATATCCAAAGAAAATCTTCCAACAAGAACTCCTGCAAGATTTTTTTGTGATATGATTTCATCAAAATTTTTCTCATTTACCGACCCTCCATAGAGAATTTTAGGAGAATCATTATATTTTTTATAACAATAATCGAATATTAAATTAGATATATCATTTATATATGAAATATTTGCAGCAGAATCAGATCCAATGCTCCAAATTGGTTCATAGGCGAAAATTATATCATCTAAAGACTCTATATCTTTTAATGCTTCAGAAATTTGATTTACTATTACTTTCTTGGGATCCTCATTCTTAGATTCTCCGATGCATAAAATAGATTTTAAATTATATTTTAAGAGAGATTTTATTTTTTTATTTATAACAGGGGATGATTCTATTTTTCTTCGTTCGCTATGTCCAACAAGAGATCCTTTAACATTTATAGACTTTAACATAGATGCAGAAATTTCTCCCGTGAATGATCCTGAATCTTCATGATGAACATTTTGAGAGAAAATTTCTATATTCGGGATGTCTTTTGTCAGATAAACTGCATCTTGCAAAAATACATAAGGAATACAAAATATTAATTTTTTATCTTGATCTATTTTTCTAGAAGATAAATACTCAAAATATTTTTTAGTATTTTCTAATGATCCATTCATTTTCCAGTTTGCTGATACGATTTTCATTTCTTCTCCTAGCAAATTTTTTTTATATGAGGTATTGTATATATAATACAAAAAAAATAATCTTCATACTGAATAATGCCTAGTGAGTGAGGTGCTAAAATGCAAAAAAATGAAAGAGGATCCAAATTCTTAAAAAAAATTTCTAAAATGAAACCTGATTCAGTTTATTGGGAACTTAATACTACTTCATCTGGATTAGATAAAAAAAGTATAAGTGCGAATATTGCTCAATACGGTAAAAATATTATATCCAAGTCAGATAAAAAGACAAAATGGGATATTTTAATAGAGTCTTTTTCAAATCCATTTGTTGCTATTCTTGTTTTTATTGCATCTGTTTCAGCATTCACAGATATTATTGTTCCTATTGTTAGTAAACAATTCAGTGAAATTAATCCTGCAACTGTTATTATCATATTAAGTCTTGTCATTATTTCAGGATTAATGAATTTCTTTCAAGAATCAAAGTCAGGAAAAGCTGCAGAAGCTCTTCTGAATATGATAAAAAGTACCATTTCTGTTGAACGAAAAGAACAAGGAAAGATAGATATTCCTACTGATGAATTAGTTGTCGGAGATATATTTTATATTTCTTCAGGAAGTATCATTCCGGCAGATGCCAGACTTTTAGAATCTAATAGTTTGGTTATCAGTCAAGCGTCTCTTACAGGAGAAAGTGATCATCTCGATAGATCTGCTAAGAAAATAACAAAAGATTATGATTCAGTTACTGATATTCCTAATATGGTTTTTGCAGGAAGTAATGTTATTAGTGGATCAGCTAAGGCAGTTGTTCTTTCTACGGGGGATAATACTATGTTAGGATCTATAGCTCAACAGGTTAGTGTTAATCCTGAGTCTACTAGTTTTGACAGGGGCATAAAAGAAGTTTCTATGGTTCTTATAAAGTTTATGATTGTTATGGTTCCTCTTGTGTTTGTAGTTAACGGAATAACCAAAGGAGATTGGATCAGCGCATTTGTTTTCGCTCTTTCTGTTGCTATTGGATTGACTCCTGAAATGCTTCCTATGATAGTTACTACTTGTCTTTCTCAAGGAGCAGTTTCTATGTCTAAGAAAAAAACTATCATTAAAAATCTAAGTTCCATTCAAAATTTTGGATCTATGAATATTTTATGCACTGACAAGACTGGCACTCTCACTGAAGATAGAATAGTTCTTGAAGTTTATGTGGATCCCTTGGGAAAATTAGATGATAGTGTATGCAAATATGCATTTTTAAACAGTTTTTTTCAGTCAGGATTAAAAAATCCTATAGATAAAGCTATTATAGATTTTGTTGAAGAAAAAAATAAGTTTGAGTATAGTCAATTTAAACTAATAGATGAAATTCCATTTGATTTCAAACGTCGTCGATTATCTGTAATTGTTTCTGATGGATCAGATAAATATATGATTACTAAGGGAGCTATAGAAGAGATGTTCAATATATGCTCTTCTGTTAAGTTGAATGACAAGATTGAAAATCTAAATGACGACAATAAATCAGAAATTATTAAAATTTCAGATAATATGAATTCTAAAGGAATGAGAGTTATTGCTCTTGCAAAGAAAAATGTAGACAAAGAAAAATTTGAAGTTTTCGATGAAAACGACATGACATTAATAGGATTTCTTGCATTTTTGGATCCTCCCAGAGAATCTTCTAAAAAAGCCATTAAAGTTCTAAAAGATCATGGAGTAATAACTAAAATCCTTACGGGAGATAATGATAAGGTCACAAGAAGTGTATGCGCTAAAGTCGGTTTACCTATAGATAATCTTTTGATGGGTCCTGAGATAGAAAATATGTCAGATGATGATCTGAAAGTTGCAGTGGAAAAGACTACAGTATTTGCAAAATTAACTCCTGATCAAAAAGCAAAAATAGTATCTTGTTTGAGAGATAATAATCATGTAGTTGGATTTATGGGCGATGGAATCAATGACGCTGCAGCTATGAAAAGAGCGGATATAGGAATTTCTGTAGATAATGCAGTAGATATAGCTAAAGAATCTGCAGATGTTATATTGATGGAGAAAGATCTTATGGTTCTCGAAAATGGAATAATAGAAGGACGAAAGACTTATGCTAACATGATTAAATATATCAAAGTTACCTCGAGTTCCAATTTCGGAAACATGTTTTCCGTTTTAGCTGCAAGTTCATTATTACCTTTTATGCCTATGGCGAGTTTGCATCTGATTTTATTAAATTTAGTTAGTGATATATCATCTATGGCATTACCATGGGATAATGTGGATGACGATTTTTTAAAGTCTCCTCGAAAATGGGAGTCAAAATCAGTTAGTAAATTTATGATATGGAATGGCCCTATTAGCTCTGTTTTTGACTGGGTTACTTATGCTGTTTTATATTTTATAGTTTGTCCTTTAATCTCAGGAGGACTTCTATACAATCAAATTTCTTCTGATACAATAATACAATCTGGAATGTTTTCAGGAATGAATATGAGGACAGTATATGCTGCCACTTTTCAAACGGGATGGTTAATAGAATGTATATGGTCTCAAGTCCTTGTTACTTATGTGTTGAGAACTCCTAAAATTCCTATCATTCAAAGTAGACCATCTAAAATTGTAGTTCTAGTAACTCTTCTTTCGTGCATATTCTTAAATTTATTAACCGCTGTTCCCTTTGGATCATTCTTTGGATTCGTTTCTATGAAATTAGAATATTATTTTTATCTGTTAGCAATTTTAGCATCATATATTTTATTTGCTTCTGTTGTCAAAAATGCTTATATAAAAGTAAACAAATCTTGGTTATGATAGGAGAGATATAATGAAAAACAACAATTTTATAAAAAACAAACTAATGCCTTTTCTTTTAACTTCTACATTTGTCGTATCTTCAGATATCACGAATGATACTTACACATCTATATGCAGTGCAGCAGAAAGAGGAATTCATACAGGAAAAAGATTCAACAAAAAAACAAATGAAAATAGTAAAAATAATATGCGTAAGAATATAGATAAAACTATAAATAAGAATATAAGTAAAAAATCTAACAAAAAAGAAGAAAATAATATTTTAAAATACAATTTTTCGGAATGGAATAAAAAAGGATGGAATAAAGAAATAGGAAATCTTGTAGTGATAAATAGAAATAATGAAGTTCCGCAAGATCTTGAGCTTAATTTGGAACTAATTGGAAAGAAAAAAGACAGGAAACAAGTAGGCAAACAAATGCATAAAAATCTTTGCAAGATGATATCCGCTGCCCAAAATAATACAGAAATTATAAATGGTAAAGTTGTGAAAAAACCAATAAAATCATGGGTTTGTTCAGGATACAGAAGTATAGAACGTCAAACTAAATTATTCAATGATCAAGTAGAAAGAGAAAAAAAGCGAAAATCAAAAAATCCTGAACAAGATGCATCAGGCATTGCTAAAAGTGAATAGATGAAAAAAAGTCACGATGCAAAAACAAAAAAGTAGAATTGATAATCATACTTTCTTATGATGCTTGGGAATATTCTTAAATTTAGAAGCAAACTTTTTAACCCAATTAATAACAGATACATGACTGACATATATCAATCGTTCGATTCTTCTGATTTTCCACATTTTGGGCATTTCTTTTCTTCTACCATTTTTTTATTCTATCTTATCTATTCTGTTTTTGCAATGCTCTTTAAAAATTATATTTGCTTTTTTATTTCTTATGTGATATAATATATATAAATTTCTAGACAAGGAGGATCCACCATGAATATTAGAATTATTTGTTTAATTCATCATATCCATCATGGATGGAGATTGCGTCTAGAGTAGTTCGATGAGCTATCATAGATGTAATCTCGTTTTTGACATTCGGGAAATCTATGATGGCTGATGTTAGTTAATTTCATTTTTATCAGCCAATTCTTTAAAAGATGGCTGATTTTTTTGCTAAAATTTATTTCCCGAAAAAATTAAAGGAGAATTATTATGAAAAATTTAGAATATTGTAAATATACCTACAGGCACAGAAAAGCTTTTTGTTATATTGTAAATAAAATCATAATAAATGAAACTGTTAAAAAAGAAATGTTGATAAGAGCCAGATTTCACGACTTAGATAAAATGACGTTATATTTATTTTTAGAAAAAAAAATATCTTCATCTTACCATAGAAATTTTTCTCATCATCATTTAGAAAATAACTTACCAAAAACTTTTTATGATTATCTTGAATCCATTATTGATTTTGAATGTGCTGGATATACAAAACCTGATAAGCCTCTTAACGCCTATGACACAATAGAAAAAATATTTAAAGATAAAATTGATTCAAATATATACGATTCTTTGATTGATATTCTTAAAAAATACAATTTAAATTCGTCTTATTGTGTTTTAGATGATCGTGCTGGATTAGAATATTTAAAGAAATATGAAAATGTAACAGAAGAAATGATATTGTATGAAGTTCTTGATTATATTAATAATTGCAAAAATAACAGTTTTAAAATATTTCAAAAAGATATACTAAAAACTATTGAAAAAGGAGAATTATTATGAAAAATAAATTTTTATCATTAATTTTATTATTTATTGGATTTTTTTCTTGTATTCCTATTAATGCGCAAGAATCTGTTGTTCTTGGATTCGATCCTAATGTTCCTCCGATGGGATTCATCGATCAAGATGGAAATTATGTAGGATTTGATCTTGATCTTGCTAAAGAAATTTTTGAATCTCAGAATATTTCAGTAAAATTTCAACCTATAGATTGGGATTCAAAAGAAATGGAATTAAACTCTGGAAATATTGATTTGATTTGGAACGGTCTTTCGTATACTCCTGAGAGAGAACAAAATATGCTTCTAACAAAAGCATATATGAAAAACAGGCAAGTAGTTATAGTTAAAAATAATTCTGATATCTCAAAATTAGATGATTTAAAAAATAAAAACGTTTGTGTTCAAAAAGGATCCACGGGAGCTGAATCATTCTACAATAGTGAAATTTCTAAAAAATGCAGACAAATAGTAGATCTTCCTGATATGGTCAGTTGTCTTAATGAAGTTAATGTTGAGACATCTGACGCAACTATTGTGGATGAATCGGTGGCAAGATACTATTTAAATCAGAATTCTCTTCAAGATAAATTTAAAATTCTTGATGAAGAAATCTCTACTGAAGATTATGTGATAGCGGTAAAAAAAGGAAACGATAATCTAAAAAACAAAATTGAAAACGGACTATCTGAGATAATTGTATCGGGAAAAGCAAAAGAGATATCAGAAAAATGGTTCGGAAAAGATGTGATATGTTTTGATGATAAGTCTGAAAAAGAAAAAACAAAAAAAGAATCTAGTAACATTTTTAGTTCTTTATCTAAAGGATTATTACAAACTCTCAAACTATTTTCTGTATGTTTGATTTTTTCTATTCCATTAGGATTGATTCTGTGCTTATTGAGATCATCTAATATATTGAAAATTATAATAGATTTATACACATGGATAATGAGAGGGACTCCCTTGTTACTACAAATATTCTTTATATTTTATGGAATTCCTCTCATTTTTGGACTGAAATTTAATGATAGATTTTTAATAGGAGCTATTGCATTCATATTGAATTATGCTGCATATTTTGCTGAAATTTTCAGAGGAGGATTAAAATCTATAGGAAAAGGTCAATATGAAGCAATTCAAGTCTTGCAAATTCCAAGATTAAAGGCTATCAAGAAGATTATTGTTCCCCAGGTTCTGAAAGTAAGTTTACCATCATTGTGCAATGAATGTGTAACTTTAGTGAAAGATACCGCATTAATATTTTGCATAGGGATAACTGAACTTCTAATTGCCACTAAAAATATAGTGAATTCATCTGCTAATGTTTCTGCATACGCCATAACAGCAGGAATCTATCTTTTGATTTGCTCAGTTATAAATGTTATTTTTAAGTTATGGGAATCTAAAGTGAAATATTAAATAGGAGAAAAGAAATGAATAAACAAGAAATATATGAATTTTTAAATCAAAAAGGAATCGAATACGAGATAACAGAACATGAAGCTTTGTATAGTATGGATGAAATATCTGATGTAGATTTACCTTATCCAGAATCAGACGCTAAAAATCTTTTTTTGAGAGATAACAAGAAGAAAAACTATTATTTAATTACAGTGAAGGGAAATAAAAGAGTGGATTTAAAAGAATTTAGAAAAACACATGCAACTAAACCTCTTTCATTCGCATCATCTGAAGATTTATTTTCAATTTTAAAATTAGTTCCGGGATCAGTTTCTCCCTTCGGACTTTTAAATGACGAAGATAGAAAAGTAGAATTCTTTATAGATGAAAGTTTCATGGAAGATTCAAAAATAATAGGGTGCCATCCAAATGATAATACTGCTACGGTTTGGATGAAAATATCTGATTTGATTTCAATTATTAAAGAACATGGAAATAAGATTAATATTGTAAAAATATAAAAATCAAAATGAGATAAATGATGAAAGAATGGAAAAGAAGACAACGAAAATTTGTATGTGAAGAAGGCAATTTTGATGATTGGCTAAATGATCAAATTGAAAAAATTTCAGAAGATGATAATAAATGTGAAATTTCAAATATTGATCAAGTAAAAAAAGAACTCAATAAAATTTCTAAAAATCTTGATTGTTTACCACAAAACTATGTTAAACACTTTAAACAGCATCTAAAAGATATAAGAAAAAATCATATTAAAAGTCACTATATGTCAAAAGAACAACTATATAATCATGTATCTAACTTATCTTTGATAATAAAAAAATTAGAGGAGAAACAAAATGGAAATTATAAATGTAATTAATATATCAAAGTCATTTGGGACAAATAAAGTATTTGAAAATATGAATTTTTCTTTAGAAAAGGGAGAAATAGTATCTATTGTAGGATCTTCTGGAAGAGGGAAAACTACTTTTCTAAGATGTCTAGTAGGATTAGAACAAATAAATTCAGGATCCATAGAAATAGATGGAAAATATCTAGTAGAAAATGGATTATATTCTTCTGAGAGAAAAGAAATATTATCTAAAGTAGGAATAGTATTTCAAAACTTCAATTTATTTCCAAATTTAACATCTTTTCAAAATCTAGAAATAGTATGTGATGACAAAGAAAAAATAGATAATTTGATGAAAAGATTCAATATTTACGAAAAGAAAGATCTGTATCCTCAAAATTTATCAGGAGGACAACAACAAAGATTAGCGGTGATAAGAACATTGCTTAAGGATCCCAAAATAATTTTGTTTGATGAACCTACTTCTGCTCTTGATCATGAAAACAGATTAGAAATATCAAATTTGATTAATGATCTCAAAAATCAATCATATTCTATCGTAGTTGTTTCCCACGACGATAAATTCGTTGAATTAATTGATTCTAGAATTGTAAAGATGTAAATTGTATTTATTTTATTATAATTTTAAAATTTAATAATATATTCTCTTCGGTGACACTGGAGAGAATAATTATTTATTTCTGAATGCTTTTTCCACTTTATCATTTACATTTTTTTGCTCATAGTATACAATATACTACATAAAAATAGGGCAAAATGCGCAAAAGGTGAGGCGATTTAATTGATACATCAAAATTCAAAATATATAGATGAATATAAAAAATTTTTGTTTATTAAGAGAATAAATCTTTTAGTTATATCATTTTTTTTTCTTATAGCATTGTTTTTATATAACAATTTTCATTATACATCCGCAGCGAATGTGTCTTTGATAAATTTCGATGAATCTTATCAATCATTTCAATATGGTAGGCGGATAGGAATATCTAAGGAAGATAATTCTTGTGTGAAATTGACATTATATAGATCTGACGAGAATGGAAATGATCAAGATCTTATTCAAGAAAAAACAATAGATTTTGATGATCAATCTGAATATTGGAATCTAGATTCTGATGAGTTTGATTCGAGACGTCTGTCTATAGGAACTTATGTTATTCATAAATGTGTTGGGTCATCTATAGAAGATGTATCAAGTCCAATGGATGAATCTGAATATCAAACCAAAATTGAGTATTCTAAAGTTCAATTTGAAATAGTTCCTCGAACTATCAATGAAAATACATCTGAATTTCTTAATAGCACAACTTATGGCCCATATAATATTTCTCCTGTTTCATTAGTTTATAATGGTGCAAGTCAAACGCCAACGTTTAATATTTATAATCCGGAAGATGAAGATGATGTTTTACCTACAACTGATGACTATGATTTAGAGAATTTTAGAGATAAGAACGGTAATTTCATTGATCCTAGCCAGGTTGTTGATGCAGAAGATTATATTGTTAAATTGAAATTCAAAAATAATTTTTCTGGAGAGGTAGAGGTACCATTTTCTATCTCTCCTCAATCAGTAAATGAGGAAAATTTTAACATTTCCCCCAATAAACTAGTTTATAATGGCAAGAGTCAGACGCCAACATTTAATATTTCTAACAAAGGAAAAGGAGATGGTATTTGTCCTACTTCTGACAACTATGATTTAGAATATTATAAAGATGGTAAAAAAATTGATTCTTTGGTTAATGCAGGAAGTTATGTAGCTAAATTTACTTTTAAAGGCAATTTTGAAGGATCAATAGATATTTCATTTTCTATCTCTCCTCGTATTATTGGACAAACATCAATTCTTACTAATGATGGATCCTACAATGGTACAACTTATTATGATATCTATAAAATTTCTCCTAACTCGTTAGTATACAATGGAAAGAGCCAAAAACCAACTTTTAATATTTCTAATGATAATGGAGAAGTTAATCCTACTTCTGATGACTATGATTTAAGAAATTTCAAAAATAACGATGGTAATTCAATTGATTCTAGTCAGGTTGTTGATGCAGGAGATTATATTGTTAGCTTAAATTTTAAAAACAATTTTGAAGGTTCTAAACCTGTAGATATCCCATTTTCTATTTCTCCTTGCAATATTAATGATTTCTCCTGTGAAATAAAAGAAAATTATGATAAAAAATCAGGATTGACGTTTGACATAAACACCTCTAATGGTCTTGTCATTTCACAGAATGATTTTGTAGTTTCATATGAAAAGAATGGAAAATCTATTAATTCTATATCTGAACCAGGAGATTATACTGCTGTTTTAACATTTAAAGGAAACTACTCAGGAGAAAAAAGGATAAATTTTAATGTTCCCGATTCGTCTTCACAATCATCCGATGAAAAAGCATCCGAGACTGGTTCAAAAGAAGAATCTAAAGAAGAAACAAAAGAAGAATCGACAGCAGAATCTAAGGAAGAGGCATCAACAGAAGAAGAATCATTAAAAGATTACAAATCACAATGGGGTAGAAAAGAAGTTAGATATGGAATAGATCATTATATATCAGATGACGGATTATTGAGTGTGGAAATAGACAAAAACGATAAAATTTGGATGTGTGAAAATGAAAATGGTTCTAGTGAATGTTGGTACTGTTTAGATAATACCAATGGAATATTTAAAATTGGATCGCGATTTTCTATCAAGTGGATATCAAAAGGGGATCCTGCATATGATGACCAAATAGCGAAAATAGATGAGTCAAAAAAGAAAAACATAGATCTAGATCATTCAAAAATATTTTTGGTATCAGTAACTGATCCTAATGGGGATGAATATTCTTCATTTGATAAAGTAGATTTTTATGTACAGATATCTGGAAATTGGACAAAAGAAAATGTCAAGGCGTTATTTTTGAATTCGTCTGATGATGAAATAGTAGAAGCTTATTTTGAGACGGTAACTTCTCCGAATGGTCCTATAGAATGTGCTAGATTAGTTTTGACACATTTTTCTCCATATCTACTAGTATATCAATCATCGGAATCAACTTATGTACCTGAAGATTCTTCTTCATCAGAAAATCGTTCGTCTAAAGATGAAGTATCGAATTCGAGTCCAGATAAATCTTCAAATCCAGATAAATCATCGTCTGCTCCTCTAGGGCATCCAATCAATTATATTCTTTTGTGTTCTCTCTTATTTTCCGTCTTAATTTATTATTTTATATTTAGAAAAAGAATTAATAATAAAAAATAATAAAACAAAAATTGTTTATACAAGGTCGTGTATTAAGACTGCTGAAATATCAAACATTTTCTCTGTAAATATCAGAGGGAATGTTATTTTTTTTAAGTTAATGCAAACATAGTGATTGACTTTTTCCAATTTTTAAAAGTTCTAGATATAGTGCTATTACTTTTCTTCTAAATTGTATTAAAAACTATTGTGCATAAAAAAAGAAATAAAATGGTCGAGGTGACAGGATTCGAACCTGCGACTTCTTGGTCCCAAACCAAGCGCTCTGCCAAACTGAGCCACACCTCGATTTTCTATATGCTATTATAGATAATAAATTTTGTCAAGACTTATCCAAAGCAGGATTGTGTCCTAAAGTAGCTGAAAAACACAAAAAGAAATTTTGAAATGTAATGAGATAAATCCTATCCGACAACTCTGGAGGAAACTCGTCTTCCTTTGCAATATCATTTGTTATTATAAATTTCAATATAAAATATCATATAACATGAATAACAAACAATAGCTTATTAATTTTCATAAACATATATATAATTTCATAAACAATGTCAAGAAAAAGTGCTGAACAAATTATTACAAAATTTCTTTCTTGAAATCATTGTCATTTATGATAAAATCAGTCGGAACACGATTTTTTGTGGTATACGATGATTTTTAAAAATCTTTTTTATAAGATTCTTGCAATTTTTTTTAGCATTTCAGTTATATTGTCAGGATTTTTGATTTTTTTTAAAACATTTCCTGATAATTATATTTCCACGTCTTTCGATGCTCTTTTATATGTATGTTTAAATTTTACATCTCAAATAAGAGATTCAATATGTAATCTTATTAAAGATATACAAACTTCAAGGGAAGCAAGAGAAAAGATAGAAAATATGAACAAGGAGTTGAACTCGTTGAGGAATCAGCTCGTTGACTATCAGGAGATGAAGCAAGAGAACAATAGATTATATAGGTATTGTGAGATTAAGAAAGAGAATCCCGAGATGGAATTTGTAAGTGCTAAAGTTGTTGGAAGGATGATGGGGGATTCAAAAGGAAATTTCTTTATAGATGTAGGAAAAGCAGATGGAGTTTCTGTTAACGATTCAGTGATAACTGAAAATGGATTTGTTGGAAAAATATTTAGAGTTGGAGAATTTACTAGTAACGTCAAAACTGTTATGGCTCCAGACATTCAGGTTGGAATCATAGATGCTGCAACTGGAAACTCAGGAATGTTATCTGGACGTTCAGATTTAGCGGATAAAAATTTAACTAGAATGATATTTATAAAGTATAAAGATTCAGTAAATATTGATGATATATTAACTACATCAGGATTAAGTGGAATTTATCCTAAAAATCTAAAAATAGGGAAGGTGAAGTCCATAGATTATGACTCATCGAATTCTTATTATTATGCCACAGTAGAACCATTTGATAACATGGATGACATTAAAAATGTATTTGTTGTTACGAATTTCTCAAAAAAAGGAATAATTAATTAAAAAAATTGTACGCATTGTCAAAAAATAATTTATTCACTAAAGATTCAGAATAATTTTTTTTAAGAAGATAATTATATAAAATGTCTATTTTAGTAACATCATTTAAATCTTCAATAGGATCACAACCATCAAAATCGGTACCAAAGCATACAGAATTTTCTCCTGAAAGACTCAAAAAATGGTCAATATGCTTAAAAACATCGTCTAATCCAGGAGTCTTATCAGATAAAAACTTATCACAAAAATTAATTCCAACTAATCCTTTATTTTTTACAATTATTTTAAATTGATCATCAGATAAATTTCTCACATGATTAAAAATATATTTAGAATTAGAATGAGTAGCGATAATAGGAGCCGAAGAAATTTCACATACATCATAAAATAATTTCTCACTTGCATGTGAGACATCGACAATTATTTCGTTTTTTTGCATTTCTTTTACAGCATTTTTACCAAAATCAGATAGTCCTTGCGAATTCTCAACGCAACAACCGTCTCCAATTCTGCATCTTCCGTTCCAAGTTAATGTTATGATTTTAATTCCTTTTTCTTTAAGATATTTTATTCTAGATAAATCATCTCCAATAGGTTTGGTTCCTTCAAGAGACAAAATTATGTTGGTATTATCATTTACATATTTTTTATTTTCATCAAAATGATTATAGAGATTATTAAAAATTTTAAAAGATTCATCTTCATTGAAAATATCATCTATCCAAATAGCAAAGCATGAATAATATTTTTTGAATTTCAAAACTTTCTCAAAATTAACATGTAAATCTCCATTTGATAAATTTTTATTTTTATTATATGAATGAGATATAGTATCACAGTGTAAATCAAAAAAATTCATAATTCCTCATTTCAAAAGCATTTTCTATATGGTTTATTTTATACGATTTCGGAAAAATTGTCACTTCTATAACATCTATTCTAGGTTGTTTTTTTATATTATTTTCTGATAAATATAATAGTATAGTCTTTAAAATTTTATTTTGTTTTGAAATATTGACTCTTTCAGGCAAATTTGAATAACTTGAATATAATTTAGATTTAACTTCTACAAAAATAATATGTTCATAATCTTCACATATTATATCTATTTCTCCATATCTACTATGATAATTAGTTTCTATAATATTAAAATTATTTTTAATCAAATATTTTTTTGCAAGATTTTCTCCTAATTTTCCTATATTCATAAAATTTTCTTTAAAAATGAAATTCTATGAATTTTGCAAGGACCATATTTTTTCAATGATTCAATGTGAAATTTTGTTCCGTACCCTTTGTTTTTATCAAATCCATATTGGAAATAATTTTGATGCATTTTAATCATAAATTCATCTCGTAAAACTTTTGCAATTATTGACGCCATAGCAATAGAATACGAAATTTGATCTCCTTTTATGATATTTTTGGATGTTATTCCAAAATCAGGAGATGAATTTCCGTCTACTAAAATTAAATCAGGAATTATATTAAGATTTTTTAGTGCTCGTTTCATTGCTAGATGAGTAGCGTTTAAAATATTTATTTCATCTATTTCTTCTTCTGTTGAAATCCCTATAGAATATTTTATATTTTTAGATTCAATCTCTTCGAAAATTTGCTTTCTTTTTTTTGCTGATATCTTTTTCGAATCATTGATTCCTTCTATTTCGAACGAAGGAAAAACGCATGCTGCAGCATAGACAGGGCCAGCTAGAGGTCCTCGTCCCACTTCGTCTATTCCACACAAAATGTTTACTTCTTTTTTTAAATTTAAGTCAAAATCATACAAAATGCTAATCGGGTACCTCCAATGATATTTTTCCGAATTTTCCTTCTTGGAACTTTTTCACAAATAAGTTTGCTGCTCTATTTAAATCCAATTCTCCTCCCGATATTAAACAACCATGAGATTTAGCAAAATTTGATAAAAATTCATGAGGATCGTTAGACATCTTTGTATCAACTATCAAATTTATTGCAACATCTTCCATATCTATAACTTCAGATTTTATTAATCCTAAATATGAAATTTTTTTTGCATTGTTTGAATCCATTCTAGGAGGCAAAATTCCTGGAGTGTCACATATCTCAAGAGGTCCACATGAAACCCATTGCAAATTTCTAGTGACTCCAACTCTATTTTCTACTTTTAATTTTTTTGATCCTTTTAAATTATTTATAAAACAAGATTTTCCTACATTTGGAACTCCTATAACTGCAGATTTTATTATTTTTGTTTTTTTATTTAAATTCATCTTTTTTATAGAGTTTAAGACTGTATCTTTTATTTTTATTTTATTATTACACTTGATAGATATTATATTATTTTTTTTAAAATATGAAATCCAAGAGTTGGTAATAGAGTCATCTGCAAGATCTGATTTATTTAAAATAATTATAAATGGCTTTTTATTTAAAAATTCTAACAAATTTTCTCCGCGAGAACTCAAAGGGGCTCTCGCATCTACTATTTCAAACCAAAAATCAACAAATTTTTCAATTTGTTGAAAATTTTTTATAGATTTCGCCATGTGTCCTGGATACCAATTTGCGGAAAAATCATTCATCCTACTTGCCTTTTAACAGGTCCAATATGATGGAACGGGAAGTAGATAAATTTAACAGGACCAATAATGTCAGAATTCTTAACAGGTCCTCCTATATATGGAGACCTACTATCATCGGAATGATTTCTGTTATCTCCCATAAGGAAACAAGTGCCAGCAGGGACAACAGACGGAGTTTCCAGCTCATTTCCTCTTCTTTCCATAGGCTCACGAATATAAGTTTCATTCAACTTCTTGCCATTAACATAGACAGATCCACTATCAAAATCAATAGATAAAGTATCTCCTTCGGTAGCTATTACCCTCTTAACAATAGATTCATCAAGTTTACCAAATTTTTTTACAGTCACCACATCTCCTTTTGTAGGAGTGTAATTGTACTTCCACACAAGAACCTTGTCTCCACTGTGAAGAGTATCAAGCATAGAATTTCCCTTAACAGTAAACAATCTAAATACAAATGTAAGGACAAAAATAACGATGATCAACGATTGAGATATAGTCTCAGCCCAATCATAGAGAAATAGCATAACCTCCGACGCATCTGACTGAAATTCTGATTTTCTTTCAATATTAGACATTCAGGACACCTCCACTAAATAACCGCTTTCACCTTCGCAGCTTTTCCTTGACGATTACGCAGATAATAAAGCTTACTTCTACGAACCTTCCCTTTAGAAGATACCTTAATTTCTTTAACATTAGGGCAATTCAACGGAAATATTCTTTCAACTCCTACTCCATGAGATATAGTCCTCACAGTGAAAGTAGAATGTACTCCAGACCCATGTTTTGCGATGACTGTTCCTTCATAGGCTTGAATACGAGTTTTATCTCCCTCTTTGACTTGAACACTAACTTTGACAGTATCTCCAGGACCAAAAGAAGGGTGATTATTAACATTAGAACCCTCTTCAATTTTACTAAGCAATTTTTCACTCATTTGACTCTCCTTATCCATAAAAATTAATACTTGTCATGATATCATAGATCTTTATTTTTTTCAAGAGAATATTCATGAGGGCATTGCTAAAAGCAAATAGATAAAAAGAAGTCACGATACAAAAATAAGAAAACAGAACTGATAATCATGTTAAAACTTTTAGACCAACAATAAGTTTTGCGAGCAAAACGAGCAAGATAATGACGAAGAAGACGATTCATTCGTTCTACAGTATAAGTGTGTTTTTTACCGACAAGACGCTTATGCCAATGATATTATAAACTGAATATTGATCAGTAGCGTAAAATCTAGCATCAATGTGAGAAATATCCTCACAAAAATTCTCAATACTCTTAGAGCTCCGATCTCCTACATATAATCCAACAAGTCTCTTAGTCTTTCTGTTTACAGCAGTCCAAAGCTATATTTTTTTTTGAGCTTATACACATTTCGTCGAGCTCTAAAATACCTACTTTCTGACGCTGCTTGGGAATATTCTTAAATTTAGAAGCGAACTGCTTAACCCAATTAATAACAGATACATGACTGATTTTCATTCTATCTTATCTATTCACTTTTTGCAATGCCTAATTTGTGGCATTTATATATGTGCAACTTAAAAGAGTTAAACATAAAAAAGAATAAAATATTTTGTAATTAAACATAATAATCACTTCCATAGATTCGATAATTTATTATTGTACATATAAGCTAATTAATATCAATCTATGTGGTAAAATAAAACAAAACATGATATTTAAAAATGATTAAATGGTAAATATAGATAATATTACTAAAAAATATTGTTTATGAACTAATATTTGAAATTATATTAATTATTATTCTTAACAGTTTAGATATAATATTAAAGATTAACATGCTTTTGAAAATATAGTATTTTTCTCTTGACGTCAAATATCTTTTAATTTTTGAAAAACAAATTCTTGGAGTATATAATTCAGGTAAGAATATTTTCTAGGAGAATATATGGACAATTGTATTGACAAGACATATGATCCATCTTTAATTGAGAAAGATATTTACGATTTGTGGAGTGAAAATGATCTTTTTAAAATTAATTTTGAGTCTGGTAAGAAAGTATATTCCGTAGTGATGCCTCCTCCTAATATAACAGGAGTTCTTCACATGGGACATGCTTTAAATTTTACTCTTCAGGATATTTTGGTAAGATTCAAAAGAATGATGGGATTTGAAATAGTTTGGATTCCTGGTACTGATCATTCTGCTATTGCCACTGAAGCTAAGGTGGTAGAGGCTCTAAAAAAAGAAAATCTAACTAAACAATCTATTGGATATGAAAAGTTCATGGAACGATGTTGGAAATGGAAAGAAGATTATGGAGGTACTATTTCTAAACAGATCAGATCTTTAGGAGCATCATGTGATTGGTCTAAAGAACGATTTACTCTTGATGAAGGATGCTCAAAAGCAGTTAATGAATTTTTTGTTCGTTTATATGAAGAAGGATTGATATATAGAGGAAACCGAATAGTTAATTGGTGTCCAAATTGCAATACTTCTATTTCTGACATAGAAGTAGACTATAAAGAATCAGAAAGTGATTTAGTTTATCTAAAATATTATTTGTCAGGAAAAGATGAATTCCTAACTATATCTACCACTCGACCTGAAACGATATTTGGAGACTCGGCAGTAGCTGTTAATCCCAATGATAATAGATATTCTAAATTTATAGGCAAAAAAGTTCTTATTCCTATTTTAAGTAGAGAAATAGAAATAATACCTGATGATTATGTAGACATGGAATTTGGAACTGGAGTTTTAAAAGTTACTCCTTGTCATGATTTTACAGACTTTGAAATAGGGGAGAGGCATAACCTAGAAAAGATATCTGTTATAGATACTGATGGAAGATTAAACGATAAATGTGGAAAATATTCCGGATTAAAATCTAATCAAGCTCGAAAAATTATAACTAATGATCTTCAAGAACAAGGACTCGTTGTAAAAATTGAAAAAATTAAAAACAATGTAGGAAAATGCTCACGATGTGGCCACGTGATAGAACCTTTAACATCAGATCAATGGTTTGTAAAAATGAAGGAGTTATCTATTCCTGCTATTGATGCTGTAGAACAAGGAAAAATTAAGTTTGTCCCTGATAGATTTTCAAAAATTTATATGCATTGGATGAGAAATATCAAAGATTGGTGTATATCTAGACAAATATGGTGGGGACATCAAATTCCTGCATGGTTTTGTCAAGATTGTAATCATATAAATGTTTCACGATCAGAAATAAATTCTTGCGAAAAATGCGGATCTTCAAATCTGAAAAGAGACAATGATTCTCTTGATACTTGGTTTTCATCTGCTCTTTGGTCTTTTTCAGTTTTAGGATGGCCTGAAAAAACAGATATAATTGATCAAATTTATCCTTATGATACTGTTATTACAGGATATGACATAATATTCTTCTGGATAGCTAGAATGATTTTTTCTTCTCTAAAAATGACAAAAGAAATTCCTTTTAAAAATGTAGTTATCCATGGTCTTGTTAGAGATGCTCAAGGACGAAAAATGTCGAAATCATTGGGCAATGGTATTAATCCTTTAGATGTTATTTCTCAATATGGAACAGATGCATTAAGGTTAGCATTGGTTACTGGTCTTACTGCAGGAAACGATACTAGATTTTCCAAAGATAAATTAGAAGGAAATAGAAATTTTATTAATAAAATTTGGAATGCAGCTAGATTTATAAAAATGAATGTGGGACATAGGGGAGAGGAGCTATCTTCTTTGAATTCTTATGATTATTGGATTCTTCATAAAATTAATTCTACTGTATCAGAAGTTACTAATAACATGGGAAAATTTGAATTTGGATTATCATTACAAAAGATATATTCTTTGTTCTGGGATAACTTCTGTGATTGGTATCTTGAGCTTAGTAAGATATCATTTAAAGAAAATAAATCAAATATAAATACATGTTGTTATGTATTTTGTCAAATATTGAAACTTCTTCATCCGTTTATTCCTTTTGTAACTGAGAAGATATGGAAATTTTTTAACAATGATTTTCTAATGGTATCTGATTATCCTAAATTCAATTCTAGTTTTGAAAATAAAGAAGACCATGAAAAAGTAGAAAGATTAATCTCTATAATTCATTCTATTCGATCTAAAAGAAATGAGATGAATACTCCGCACAATAAGAAGATAACTATTTTTGTTCATTCAAATGAGGAAAAGGAATCTCTTGTAAAATTTTTCTCAGATTTTTCTGATCCTATAGAAAAATTAGCAGGAGTAGAAACTGTAAGAATAGGTTGTCAGTCAGAGAGTGAAATGTCAGTTATAGTTCTTGATTTTGCTAAAATTATGATTCCCTTGGAAGATTTAACAGATAAAGAAAAATTAAAGATTAAATTATCTAAAGAAATAAAAGATCTTGAACAAAAAATTGAAAAAAGCAAAAATCTTATAAATAACAAATCATTTATGGAGAAGGCTCCGAAAGAAGTAGTAGATAGTGTAATAAATTCTCTGAAGTCTGATGAATTGAAACTATATGAACTAAAGAATAAAAATTAACGGGGGAATAATGAACAATAATGTTGAAGTAAATGAAAGTATAAACAGTTTTGGAAAGATAAGATCAATATTATGGCCTATTCATAGATCTGAGTTAAAAAAGTTTCTTCTATTAAGTTTTTTAATGTTTGCGAATATATTTGTCTATACAGTAGTAAGTAATCTTAAAGATGTTTTTGTTTTAAGTTGTGCTACACTAGGAGGAGCGGAATTACTTTCTCCTTTGAAAAGTGTTCTTGTTCTTCCTAGTACAATATTAATTGCTACTATTTTTTCATTTATAGCAGTCAAATTTGGAATGCGTAAAACTTTTTACTATTCTATTTCATTTTTTGCTTTATTTTTATTTTTGTTTGCTTTTGTATTGTTACCGAACGCAAGTAATTTACACTTAAGTGCAGAAACAATGGTAAATCTTCAAAATTCTGTTCCAGGGTTTATGTATTATATTATTCCTATAATTGGTAACTGGTCATTTAGTTTGTTTTATATATTAGCTGAAACATGGGGAGTAGTTTCAATTAATTCATTATTTTGGAATGTTGCAAATAAAGTAACTAGTAAAGATGAAGCAATTCGTTTCTATGCAATGTTTCATGCTATAGGATGTTTTGGACGGTTGTTAGCAGGTAAATTTACAAAAGTCATATCCAAAACTGGCAATACATTCATTTATAATGCTCAAATAATTATAGGATTTGCATGTCTGTTCTGTATAATATCTATGATTATATATTATTTTACAAATAAAACAAAATCAGATGTTGAAAATAATTCTTTAGAGGATAAAAATTCACAAGACAAAAGAAATACTAAGAAAGTTAAAGTAAGCTTTTTTGAAGGAATAAAAATATTATTTTCTTCTAAATATCTGTTTTTAATTTTTATTATTCCTTTATCTTATGGAGTTGGAATGCATTTATTTGAAATAATTTTTAAAGGATATATTAGGTCTTTGTCGTCGAATCCTAATGAAGTAGCTCACACAATAGGTCAATTATCGCAACTAACTGGATTTTTAACATTTGTATCGACATTTACAGGTACTTATATTTTAAGAAATTATAAATGGAAACATGCGGCTTTAATTACTCCGATAACTCTTTGTATTTCTGGAGGACTGTTTTTTATCTTAGTTTTTTTACAAAAAATCGAAGTATTAAATTCATTTTCTCACTTAGGTACATTGTGGATTGGTATGTTAATTGATGCTGTTATAAAGGGTATGAAATATTGTATGCTAGATCCCACTAAAAGTATGACATATAGAGTGTTAAATGAAGATACTCAGGCTCGTGCACAAGGAGCTATTGAAATTGTTGGAGGAAAAGGAGGTAAAGGATTAGGAGCTGCTATAGTTATGTTATTTACAAGTATATTTTATCCTGGATCAAAAATTATGGAACATACATTTGGATTATTTTTATCATTTATAGTGATAGTTTTATTATGGATTATATCGTGCAATAAATTGGGAGATCTCTATGAAGAAAAAAACAAAAATAAAACAAAGGAAGGAGGTTGATTATAAAAACATATTCGTACAACTAATAATAAAACACTTGAAAAATAGGGATTTCGGAATTATACAAAATGATTGTTTTGTATAATTCGAGACAAAAAATTAAGGAGATTAATTATGAAAGCGTATTTGGCAAATGGATTGTTCTCAGAATCTGATCAGTTGTATAATAAATACTTAGCTGCAAAAATAAGAGATAATTTTCCAAACTTAGATTTGTATGTTCCTCAGGAGAACGCTACATTAAATGATAAATCAGGATATGCTAATAGTTTAGCTATTTTTAACGGAGATAATTTTTATTTAGATTCAGCTGATTTAATGATTGCTGTTATTGACGGAGTTGAAATTGATTCGGGAGTCTCTGTCGAAATTGGTAGATTTGTAACTCTTAAAGAATTTGATAAATCTAAAAATCGTAATATATTTGGAATATATAGTGATATAAGACAACAAGGAAGAACAAATTCACAGAAAATAGATGCTTTAATTGCAGATGGATCTGAAAATCAATTTATGTATAGAAATCTATATGTTATTGGGGCTATTAAGGCGAACGGATTTTTAGTATCTAGTTCAGATGGATTGATTGAAAAAATGAAATATGTAATTGAGGAGTAATAATGTCAAAACTATATTTTTATTATGGAACTATGGGAGCAGGAAAATCTGCATACGCGATAAATAAATGCTATGAATTTAGAGAAAGAAATTTAGAAGTTCTTCTCGCGTTGCCAAAATCTTTAGAAAATGATTTTGTGGATTCACGATCAGGATTACGTCTTAATGCTTCTCCCCTACCCGATCCTATTTCATCTAATATAGATATATTAATTGTAGATGAATCTCAGTTTTTATCTAAAGATGAAGTAATTAGAATAAGAAAATTTTGCACGAATGGACACTCTGCATTCTGCTATGGACTAAGAACTGATTTTGAAGGAAACTTATTTGAAGGATCTAAATATCTATTTTCATATGCTGATTCTATTAGGGAACTTCCTAGTATGTGCAAAATCTGTCAGAAAAAATCTACATTTAATTTTAGAGATTCAGATAATAAAGAAACTATTTGCTTAGATAAAAATATCTACTATCCCCTATGTTTTGACTGCTATTCAAGAAAATCAGGAAATATTCAAGAAAGAGTTTAGAAAATTTTGAATATTAAAAATTAAATAAGCACTTTCTTAAACTTAAAATTAATGAGGAAGTGTTTATTTAAATCTTTCATAATCAAGCCCTTGATAATCATATATTTTCGAGTTTATTTTCATTTATTCGTCCAAAAATTAAGAAATTTAATCAAAAACACTTGACAAAAAAAAAAAAAAACAGTTAAAATTATAATGGTAACTATTGAAATTCTAGATAATTAATAGTTACAAAATTTAATTTTTATAAGGAGATTTTTTATGGTGAAACGTAATTTTAACAAAAAGTTAACTATTGCATTAGGTGCTTTAATTGGAGGAGCAGAATCATTGAATTCTGCTACTGTGTCTGCTATGGAAAAAAAACAATCAAACAGAGACGTCACCTACTGCAAAGTGTGGTTCGACTTAAACGACCAAACGAGGGCCCAAGTAAATAGATCACATTTCAATCGCGAATTAAAACGTATAAAAGAGTACTCCGAAGGAAAGCTTCCATCCATAACTAAAGGGAAATGGTGGGAAGAAATAACTAATATACTAACATCTACCCAAATGTATCTAGTAAACTGGCAAAATGCTACAGGTGTGTTGCATGGGGCGCCGGGCAATATGGACAGGTCAGGCCTGCTGAAGTTAATAAAAAAATCCGGAACACAACTCCTGGCATACGCTAATATGCACGTACAGACTAAAGAAGATCTGAAAGCGATAAGACCAGCTATAGATTGCCTCTCCCTTGCTGCCGATCTTTTGGACGAATGTACAGAACACGTGGGCCCATGGATGAAACGGACATCCATAGAAAAGATCAAAACCGCCGCTGGATGTCTCGTGTGGGCGGCGAACTCGGATACCGACGAGGACTTTACCCGAAGAATCTCTTACTTTAAAAAAGAAAAAATATTTGGCGTCATTGAGGAATATGAATATAACCTTGATAAAATAGATCAGTATATCGAAAACCGCTCTGTGTTATAATGTCATCCCGTGCATATCTACCGTGACATTTTTTGCGGTAGATTTTTTATAAAATTAAATAAGGAATAATTATGAAAAAAATAACAAAGGTGCAAAGAATAACAATTTCTTCTCTTTTAGCTTCGTTTTCTATTTTGTTATCTCAAATAAGTAGATATTTATCCATTCCAGGATTGCCAATGCTAAAGTTTGATTTTTCAGATATCCCTATTTTTGTATCTACTCTTATTTTTGATCAGTTTCATGGATACTTGATTATACTTGTAGTATCTATTATTAAATCTATTCTTTTTAGTTCTGTAGGATGGATGGGATTTATCATGAGAATGATATCAGTTGTTCCCATATTTTTCTTGAATATGTATAATAAGAAAAAAAAGAATATTATTCTTTACTCTTTTCTTTCTATTATATTTTCTCTTCTAATTAAAATTCCAATGAATTACATTTTATGGATTAATTTCTTCTCTATGAATTTAGATCAGGTGAATTCTATGATGAAAATAATACTTCCTTACAATATTATAAAATATATAATTAATATTTACATTTCTGTTTTGTTGTCAAACAAACTAAAAAATATTATGGATAAAAATGAAAAATTCTAATGTTAAGAAAATAGCTATATGCTCATTGTTTGCGTCGTTTTCTCTTTTATTAGCATTCATTGGACATTATTCGGTTATACCACTTTTTTTAGGATTAAAATTAGATATATCTAGTTTTCCTATATTCACCTCTACCCTATTGTTTGGATCATCATATGGATATCTAATATTGTTGGTAGTTTCATTCATAAGATCAATATTTTTCAGTGTTGCAGGATTTCCGGGATTCATAAAAAGAATGACCGATGTTATCCCTATTTTTTTTCTAGGGCTATATCACAAAAGGCAAAAAAATATATTTCTTTACGCCATTCTTTCTATTGTTTTCTCAATTATAATCAAAATTCCCAGTAGCTATATATTTTGGATATATTTTAATTCCATGACTTTCGAACAAATGAATTCATTGCTTTTTCCTGTTATTTTACCTTATAATATAGTTAAAGTATCAATAAATGTTCTATTGTCGTTTTTATTATACAAAAAATTGAAAAACATGTTTCAGGAAAAATTATGAAAACAAAAAAAATAGCAATTAATTCATTACTTACGTCTCTTTCTCTTATATTAGCTCAAATAAGTCATTATTTAAAAGTTATCCCTGGAATACCTATGATCACTTTAGATATTTCAGATATTCCTATATTTGTCTCTTCATTATTATTCGGATCATCAAGTGGATACATAATATTGATAACTGTCTCATGTTTGAGAGGATTCTTATTCAGTTCTGCAGGAATTCCTGGAATAATTATGAGAGTTTCAGTCACGTCAGTTTCTATATTTTTTCTGGGAATTTTTTACAAGTCAAAAAAAAATTTCCTATTGATATGCATATTGGCATCTATATTCTCTACTTTAATAAAATTACCCATCAATTATTTTTTCTGGACTAAATTTTTCTCTATGCCTGATGAATGGATACAATCAATCCTATTCCCTGTCGTTGCTCCCGTGAATCTCATAAAAATGTTTATAAACATTCAATTATCATATATACTAAGTAAAAAAATAAATAACACTTGGATAAATCATGAAAAATAATACTAAAAAAATTGCAACTATATCTATACTATCCGCAATGTCTATCTGCTTATCATATGTTGCAAATTTCAAACTACCGTTTATATCATTTTTTAAGCTTGATTTTTCAGATGTTCCTTCGTTTGTAGCATCTATGTTGTTCGGAGAGTTCTATGGATTCTTTATATTATTCATAACCTCTATAATAAGAATGTTTACTGGAGATCTTGTAACGTTTACTACATTCTTAATGAGAATATCTTCATCTATCAATATTATATTTTTAGGAATATACAGAAGAACGCATAAATATCTTTTTTTACTGTGTATATTATCATCTATAACAGTGACAATCATAAGACTTCCCCTAAGCTATAATCTTTGGGTAAATTTCTATAAAGTCCCAGAAGATATATTTTTCCATGATATGCGTCCTTCTATAATAATTCTTACATTATCCAGATCATTATTGAATTTAATCACATCTAAACTTTTATATAGCCATTTAAAAAATAAAATAGGAGATGGTTGTCAGTTATATTGAAAATACTATTAATCTTAATAGACATTTTTCGAACCATGCTGTCAAATTTCGACTTATAATATTAATCGTCCCATGATGATACTAAGCCTTTTCCGTCGCTAATTTTTCTAAAGGACTGTTTTAGTTTTTCAGGTAATACCGTCAGGATTCCTTGTGTTCTTTTGACGTCGTTCCCGTGCTGGATTACATCTTCGAAAAAGTGTTTCAAGAGTGGTTTTCTCAGTTGCGCTAGCATGCCTCGTTTCACGTTGCACCATGGTTTAACAACCGTCGCATTGAAAATAACGTTCCACGTTATTTTTAGTTTATCTATGTCTTTGTTTCCTTTATTTAGTTTATTAAGATGGAATGAATCGTGTAGCGCGTCCCACAGATCACAGAAATTGCTCTTGACCATTGAGGGATTAAACTTATAGTAGCATAGTAGTTGATCATATAACTCATAAGCGAATTGCTTTGAACCTTCAGTTATATTGACTCCATTATATACGAGGCTGTCCGCATTGTTTTTAATTTTTCTCTTTATATCTTCCATATTTACATCTTTTTTATGTGTATGCAAAGTTCTGGCCATTGTCATCACATCCTTTTTATTCAAATTGTCGGTCCACACCGACTGATTATAGTGTACTATATACAAATAAATTTGTCAAGTTTATTTATTAAACATACATGGTATTGCTGAATTTGTTCATAGTGTCTTCAATTTTGCTTTTTATATCTTCTATAGTTGTATCTTTTTTATGTGTATACAAAATTCTGGCCATTGTCATCACATCCTTTTTATTCAAATTGTCGGTTCGCACCGACTGTTTATAGTATACTATATACAAATAAATTTGTCAAGTTTATTTATTAAACATACATAGTATTGCTGAAAATGTATATAAATAGCTAATTTATGAGAGATTACTTATGTTTTAAACATATGGAATAAAAAGTTAATGCATTTGCTCCGGTGTCACCGGAGCAAATATCTATCTATCAAATACAACTCAACACAAAGATGATTCTACTTTACATCTACAATGATATGGACATCAAACAACTCCCTCAGAAATCATAGCGGATGCAACTTTTTTAAATCCTAAAATATTTGCTCCTAAAATATAATCAGTTTTCTTACCAAATTCTGATGCGGTATCTGAGACATTTTTAAATATCGAATTCATTATGAATTTTAACTTATTACTTGAATATTCAGGATCAAATGGCATTTTAGAGGAATTTTGACTCATTTCTATAACTGAAGAAGATACTCCACCTGCATTAGCAGCTTTAGCAGGACCAAAAATCACTCCATTTGAAATTAGATATTGAGTAGCTTCAAGAGAAGTAGGCATATTTGCTCCTTCACAAACGAATTTCACTCCATTATTAACTAAATTTTTAGCATCATCTAAGAGAATTTCATTTTGCGTAGCACATGGAAGAGCGATATCGCAAGGAACAGACCAATCAAATTTTCCAGAAACAAATTTAGCATTTGGTTCAAATTCTAAATAACGAGAAATTCTATTATTTTGTCCTGAATGTTCTTTTATCTGCTTAATAACTTGCAAATTGATTCCATTAGAATCATAAATCCATCCTGATGAATCGGACATAGTTACTACTTTTGCTCCATATTCAATAGCTTTTTCAACAGTGTGAATAGCAACATTTCCTGCTCCTGAAACACAAACAGTGGCTCCATCGAATGAAAATCCATTCTCATTAATCATCCTGTCTGTAAAATATATTAGACCATATCCAGTAGCTTGTTTTCTTCCCACCAGACCATCATAATCTATTCCCTTTCCAGTTAACACTCCTTCATGCAAATTTTTAAGTTTCTTATACTGTCCAAAAAGATATCCTATTTCTCTAGCTCCAACTCCTATATCCCCTGCAGGAACATCAGTACACGCTCCTATATGTCTATAAAGTTCAGTCATAAAGTTCTGACAGAAACTCATAATTTCAAAATCTGATTTTCCTTTAGGATCAAAATCACTTCCTCCTTTTCCTCCTCCAATAGGAAGACCAGTTATCGCATTTTTAAATGTTTGTTCAAATGCTAAAAATTTCATAATAGATAAATTAACTGAAGGATGAAACCGTAATCCTCCTTTATATGGACCTATGCAACTATTGAACTGAACTCTGTATCCTTTGTTAACGTTTATCTTATTATTGTCATCTTTCCAAGAAACTCTAAAAGATATAACACGTTCAGGTTCTACAAGACGCTCTAGAACTGACATTTCTTCATAAATTTTATCTGAATTTACAAGAGGCTCAACTGATCTTAATGCCTCAGTAGCTGCTTGATGAAATTCTGGTTCTCCTGGATTCTTTTTCACTAAATTTTCAAGAACTCTATCTATATAGCTCATAAATTTCTCCTTTTAAATAAATTTAGCCAAATCGGCCAGTTACATAATCATCTATTCGTTTGTCAGAAGGATTGTTAAAAAAAGTATATGTATCATCATGCTCTATTAACTCTCCTTCTAAAAAGAAAGCAGTAGAGTTAGAAAGACGAGCAGCTTGTTGCATATTATGAGTAACTATAATAACAGTGTATTTATCTTTTAAACTATATACCAGATCCTCAATTTTCAAAGTAGAAACAGGATCCAAAGCAGAAGTAGGTTCATCCATAAGTAAAATTTTAGGATGAACTGCTATAGCACGAGCTATACATAATCTTTGTTGTTGACCTCCTGAAAGATCTATAGCATTTTTTTTCAATCTATCCTTTACATTGTCCCATAAAAAAACTGCTTTCAAAGATGACTCAACAATTTCATCTAATTGTGCTCGTTTTCTTATACCGTGAACTTTAGGTCCATATGATATATTGTCATATATGCTCATAGGAAACAAATTAGGACGTTGAAATACCATTCCCACTTCTTTTCGCAAACTTGTAACATCTACATCAGGATCATAAACGTTTTTTCCATCCATTAGAACTTTTCCCTTTATTTTGCAGTTATAAAAGTCGTTCATCCTGTTAATAGTACGCAAACAAGTAGACTTACCACATCCTGAAGGACCAATAAATGCGGTAATTTCATGCTCTTTTATATTAATATTTACTTTTTTTAAAGCTTGATAATTTCCATAAAAAAGATCTAAATCTTTTATTTCTATTTTATTCAAAGATGTTCTCTCATAAGATATGATTCTATATTAATTCTGAAGCCTTAAAAAGTAAAGGGGGAGAATCAGGGTCTCCAGCTAAAGAAACTTTAACGCATTCAGAAATGGCATCTACTCCAACAACAATAGATAATCCTTTGGGAGTATTAACAACTTCTCCTACTTTAGGCAATTTCTCGAGAGATTTACCATACATTTTCTCTTCATAATCTAGACAACACATTAATCTACCACAGAATCCACAAAAGTTTGTTCCTCCTAGATACATTTTTTGATTAACAATGGATTCTGTAACTATTTTTTTAGGAGAATTTAAAAATAGTTTGCAGCATATAACTCTTCCACAGACTCCAACTCCTCCAATACTTTTAGCTAACATTCTAGAGTTTATAGACTTAAATTCTATTAAAATTTTAAATATTTTAAATAAAGCGCTCAATAAAATTCTAAAATCAACTCTTTCATCTGCAGAGAAAAGTACTCTTAATTTATGCTTGTCAAATGAATACTCAACATTCAAAATTTTCAAACTTGGAGAGTCAACTTTCGTTTTTGCTTGATATTTAACAATTTTCAGTGCGTGATGTTCATCTTTTTTTATTTTTTCTATTTTTTCAAAATCATCTTCAGTTGCTATACGAAAACTTGCATCCTCTACATCTGGAAATATTTGAAATTGAGGAACTAAATCCATGGCAACTACTTGACCGAACTCAGTTATTTTTTTGTGTTCAAACACAACATAATCATTAAGATCACATTTTCCATCTTTTAGTACAAATCTCGCTGTTTCATCAAAAAATCTATATTTAATAGTTACAACTTTTATCATATTTCAATTCAAATAGGTAATTTTTTGTTTAGCATTCTGCAATGATGACTCACAAAACTCTATTAATTTTTTCGCTTCTTCATAGTTCTTAATAGAATCTTCTAATCCCATGTTTTCACTTTCTAATTTTGCAGCAATAGATTCAAGATCTGATATTGCTTGCTCGAATGTTTTCTTGGCCAAGTTTATACTCCTTTTTCAAGTTTCTAACTATAAATTTTGCTGATCCATTTTTAAATGTCAACAATAATTCAGAATCGTCTTCTATCAAATTCACATCTGATATATACATTCCATCTTTCTGCACCATAGTATATCCTTTTTTGAAAATGTTTTCAGGATTGTAAATTTCTATCTTATTCTTCAAAAAATCTAATTTTAATTTATTTATATTTATGCAATTATCAAATTTATAATTTATTTTATTTTTATAATTGATTAAATTATTTTCTTTAACAGACAACAGATTATCGATCTGTTTTAGACTAAATATATTTTTGAATTGATCTAAGATATATTTTTTACAAGTAAAATTCTTATCAATACTGTTATTGATTTTGCTTTTTAAATTGGAAATATTCTCTAAAATAGATTCTATACTGCATGATGCCAACTCTGCTGCAACAGAAGGAGTAGAAGCTCGTACATCTGCTACATAATCACACAAAGTATAATCTACGTCATGTCCTACTGCGGAAATCACAGGAATATTACATTTTGATATTCGCCTAACTACATTTTCATTGTTAAATGACCATAAATCTTCAAGACTACCTCCTCCCCTAGCTATTATTATGACATCTATTTCAGGATAATTTTCTAAAAAATCAAAAGATTCTATTATTTGCTCAGACGATTGTGCTCCTTGAACATTAGATGAACAAAGAACTATCTCTGCAATAGGATATCTTCTATTCAAAACACTGGATATGTCATGAATAACTGCTCCTGTCTTAGAAGAAATCACTCCTATTTTTCTCGGAAATTTTTTAAGAGGCTTTTTTTTGTCAGGATCAAATAATCCTTCTTTTTCAAGACGATTATATATTTTTTTTAGTTCATCATTAATTTGTCCTATTCCTGCAGGAGCAACATGATAAACATATACTTGATATTGACCTGCAGCTTTATAACACGAAACTGATCCATATGCGAATATTTTTATTCCATTTTCAAAATCGAAGTTCACTTTGTTAGCATATTTTGAAAACATAACACATTTAACATTACAATTTTCATCTTTCAAAGAAAAATACATATGCCCTGATGAATGGTGCTTAAAATTCGAAACTTCTCCTATTATATATACATTCTGAAGAACTTCATCAGATTCTAAAATAAATTTTACATATGCATTTAACTCTGATATGCTTGATGGTTGGTTAGTCATTAACATTTCATTCCTTTTCAAAAATTTTTATTGAAATAATTAGAAACCTAAATAATGATTCCGATGCTTTTATATAAAATATCAATTATCAATCTAATTTACAAATTACTCTGTCAAAAACAATCGAAAAATGTTAGAATAAATTCTAAATCACTAATAAAATTTTATTTTGATTGATTTTGGAGATTTTATTTGCTAAAAAATAAAAAAAAATTATTGCCTTTATTGCCTATGGTAGTATTTGTTTTTTTATATTTTGGATTAGGAATTACTTTTGAATATGTAATGAAAATAAAAATGGGATTTTATAATGTTCCTATCGTTGTTATTTTTATGATTTCTCTATTTGTTGCATGCATTCAAAATAAAAAATTATCTTTTAATGAAAAACTTTCTATAATGGGAAAAGGAATTGGAGACAAAAATATAATTACTATGATACTGGTATTTTTAGTATCAGGAGTTTTTGTAGGTGTCACAAAAGAAGGATGCGCGCAAAGTGTAGCATATTTCTTATTGTCTATTATTCCGTACAAAATGGCGGTTGCCGCACTGTTCATAATATCTTGCTTAGTATCGATCGGAATAGGAACTTCTGTGGGAACCATTACACTATTGACTCCAATAGGAATAACTCTAGCTTCTACAGGAAATTTTTCTGTTCCTCTTTGTATTGCATCTGTCGTCGGAGGAGCAATGTTCGGAGACAATTTGTCTTTTATTTCTGATACAACTATTGCTGCATGTAATGGTCAAGGATGTCAAATGAAGGATAAATTCAAAGAAAACCTCAAAATTGCGCTTCCTGCGGCAATAGTGTCATTAATATTAATTTTAATTATTTCTTTTCGTAGTGAAAGTACGGAATTTGTTGTTCCTAAGTATAATTTAATTCACATTATTCCATACATTATTGTGTTAATTGGAGGAATACGAGGCGTCAATGTATTTCTAGTACTCATATCTGGGATAATTTCAGCGTCATTGATATTGCTTATGTCTAAATCTATTGAAATATCAGATTTGCTATCCAATATGGGTAAGGGAGCACAAGGTATGTTTACTATAACTATAATAACTATTTTGGTATCAGCTATATGCTCGTTAATTAAAGAATATGGCGGATTTGATGCGTTGTTACATGAATTAAACAAATTGTTCGTTAACAATAAAACTACTCAAATAGGATTAGGAATTCTTGTGTCTATTTTTACAGCAATGACTGCTAATAATACTGTTGGTATTGTATTAGCTAATCCATTAGCAAAAGAAATTGCAAAAAATCACGAAATAAAAAATACAAAAGTAGCATCTTTACTTGATATTTTTGCTTGTGTTACTCAAGGTTCACTTCCTTATGGAGCTCAAATTCTTATGGCAATTTCTATAGCCTCTGATTTGGGATCAAATATTACAGCATTTCAAATTATTCCAAATTTATTTTATCCTTTTATACTTTTAGTATTTTCTTTGTTTTTTATTTTAAGAAATAAATCAAATTAACTTCAAATTATTAGACACTAAATAATCATTATAAGACAAAGAAACTGCAGAAAGAACCGCTTGAACATAATTAGCTTCTTCTTCTGAACCAAAGATTTTAGCAAGTTCTACTGATTCATTCACTGCTACTGCTATAGGAACGTCTGATTTTAACATTTCATAAATAGATAATCTCATAGCACATTTTGCAACCCTAGATATTCTCTCAAATTTCCAATTCTTGATATTAGATTTTATAAGATTATCTATTAATTCTTGATTATTTTTCACTCCAAAGAACAGTTCTTTAGTGAAATCACTTTCAAAATCAGAAACTTCCACTCCAAATGAATCAGAAAACAACAATTCGAAAGCTTTTTTTCTATCTTCTATTCTACTCATTTATACTCCTTCAAATTAGTTTTATTGTAAACATTATCTTGATAACGATGGAGAAAATTATAAAATTATTGATATTGATGTATAAAAATAATATTTCATTCTCTCATATTTTTGTCATCATATTAAATTTCATTTTTTAACATAGCCTTTTTTAGAATGAGAGATTCATTTAAATTCACTTTTTCTTTAGATTTTACACTAATTCTATAATTTTCGCAATTTCTTGTCACACTAAATATTTTTAATTCGTCAAAAATCTCTAAAATTAAAAATATTTTGGCAGGACGAATCTTATTTTTCATTAAACTATATAATTTCTCTATTCTAAAAGATGAAAGATTTCGAATACAATTAAACACTTGAATACAATCATCTCGAGAAGGAATGCAATCGTCAGGCAATGGATCTATTCCTAGGATAAAATTCTCGAATATTCGTTCATCTAATGCAAATTTTAAAGAATCTATCTCAGATAATTTAACATCTACTACATGGATAACTGCACTTTCTCTTCCTAGAAAAAAATTTTTCTTCAATCGAACAGCAAGATCAATGATGTCTCCTGGAGAAAATAAAAAATCAGAAAAAGGAACTCCAAACATAGTAGATTCAAAAATTTTACCATTTTTCTTAAATACTATTCGTATATGTTTTCCTGATCCTATGGATACTACTCTAACTAATGTTACATTTAAAATAGCAAAAATAGGCTCAAGATTTTCACTCCCGAAAGGACTCAATTTATTAATCTCATTCAGAATCTCTACGGATATATTTTCAGGATCTATAACACAATCTATATCTATATAATAAAGAGGCATATCATTAGCAATTTTTAGAAATTTCTCATTAAATTTCTCAAGATTTTCAGACTTAATATTTGCTCCTGCAGCCATAGGATGCCCACCGAATTTAGTCAAAAACTCTTGACATTTAGACAAATGATCACAAATATCAAATCCAGGAATACTTCTTCCTGATCCTCTAGATTCTTCTCCTTGAACAGAAAATAAGAAACAAGGTTTTCCGAATTTATTACAAATTACAGAGGCCGCTATACCTATAACACCGTGATTCCAATTTTCACTCCAAGCACAAATAATTCTATTATTGTATAATTTTTTTTCATAAATTTCTTTTTCTACTTCTTCAAATATAGAATTACATAATGATTTTCTAGATTCGTTCATTTCCAATGCAATTTTTAAAAATGATCTTGCTTCCGATATAGAGCTCGATAATAAAAGTTTAGTAGCAGTTTCAGCTGATCCTATTCTTCCACATGCATTTAATTTTGGAGCAATTCCAAATGATATTTCACTTCCATCCATATCTCCAAACGATGATCCTTCAAGAAGGACTTGAACTCCTGGACGTTTCGTCTGAGAAAAATATTCAAATGATCGTTTAACTAAATATCGATTTTCTCCTACCATTGGAACCATATCTCCTATAGTTCCAATAGATAGAAGATCTCCATACTCTTTTATTAAATCATCAAGAGATAAATTATCTTTTTCTAGTTCTTGAATAATTTTGAATACTACCCCAACTCCTGCAAAATCTTTGAATCCTGAATCATTTAAATGTGGATTAACAATAGAAACAGCAGGAGGCAATTTTTCTGGAATTTTATGATGATCTGTAACTATAACATCTATTCCCACAGAATTAGAATAAGATATCTCATTATAGGCAGAAATTCCATTGTCTACTGTGATGATTAAAGATACTCCATAAGATTTAATTTTATCTATGACATCGTTTGTAAGACCATATCCACCTTCGAATCTTGAAGGAAGCATATACATAACATCTATATTTTTTTTCGATAAATAAGAATAAAGCATTACAGTAGCTGTTACTCCATCACAGTCATAGTCTCCAAAAATACATATCTTTTCAAATCTTTCTATAGCTAAATTTAACCTAGAAACTAGACTAGACATTCCATAAAAATCTGAAGGATCAGAAATATTACATTTACAATCTATAAAATCATCATAAGATAATCCTTTTGATTTCAATATAATATCCAAAACATTATCAATTGAACATTTTTGTTGCTTATTAAGATATCTCCAAACTTTCAAACTAGCTCCTCATTATCCTTTTTAATCCCACGGCACACATTTTTACAGTAAGGACAAATAATTTTATCTTTTTTATCAGGTTCAACCAAAACCCTATTATTACATGCCTGGCATATCATAGATCCTTTTTCTAGAACTTCAGCAGTTCCTGCACCAACTTTTTTCAACCATTCATTTTCCAAACTTTCTTTTCTGCGTGCCATACCAATCACCTCATTTTAATTATAACCTTTTTTCTTGAATGAAACAAGAAAAAACTCATAAGGGTCGGGTCATGATCTATGATAGTTTATATTGAAATTTATAGTAACAAACGATGATAAGTCCCCTCCGGCGTTGCCGGAGAAAATGCACTAACTCTTTTATGTCATATGTTTAAAACATAAGTAATCTATCATAAATTAGCTGTTTCTATACATTTTTAGCAATACCACCCATAAAAAGAGGGCATGTCATAGAATAGTTTACATTGAAATATACAGTAGTAGCAAACGATATTACGAAAATAGACAAGTCCTCTCCGACAACGCCGGAGAGAATTTATCTCTTAAACTTTATACTTTCCAAAATTTCTTTTTGTGTTTTTCAACTATTTTAAGACAAAACCTAAAGGGTTGTGATATGAGATAGCTTAGAAGAAAACTCAAAAATGTCAATAAAAAATAAGATTACATATTTCAAAAGATTTCAAACAGTAAACGCATTATGAAAACCTAAATGACAAATTAGCTGATATTACAGGACATTAGTACTAAAATTAGACTTTTGCTGTCACATTGCATCGTCATATGCTAAATTCTCATATTTCACTGTCATTTAACATTTGGCTTCTTATTTTTATCAGGATCTTCTCCTGGATCATTAACTGGATAAATAGGATTATTTTTATTATTGTCTTTATTATAAAAATCAGAAGTAAAATGCTTAAGAGATTTTCTCATTGCCTTCAAGTTTTTTATGAATCCATCAAAATTAGAAGATTTAAAATGCATAACAAATATATCGTATGAAATAACAAAATTTAGTAATCGTGCGTATCCCTTCATTCTACGCTTATATTTTTTATATATTCCTTTTTTTTCATAAAATTCTCTAATCATTCCAAATGATTTCATAAAATCGTTTATTTTTTTTGCATTCATAGTATGCAAGATGCTTGATTCTCTCATAACATAATTGTATAATACATCAGGAATGAAAGTAACTGTATTAGCATAGAAAAACAACTGTGGAGAAGTGGCTGAATCTTCAAAATACATATTATGAAACTCTATCCTATGATTAATGAAAAGAGATCTCTTGAAAAGTTTGTTCCATAAAAATGCAAATGTCCCAATGCATGATGTTATTTTCTTAAGGGCTCTTTCTCCTGAATAAACCCCAGGAATACTATTTATCGGGCATGATATTTTTAATCCTGTATTTTCAAAATAAAAATTAAAATTACAACAAACTATTTCTGATCCTGTTTTAATAGCTACAGAATAAAGTTTTTCCAAGTAATTAGGTTCCAAAAAATCATCAGCATCTAAAAAAGCTACATACATTCCAGAGCAATGTTTAATTCCAGAATTTCTAGCAGCTCCTACTCCACGATTTTCTTGATCAACCAAAATAAAATTTTTATTTCTGTTAACAAACTCATGAATTATTTGCAGGCTACCGTCAGTGGATCCATCATTCACAATCACAACTTCGAAATTGCTAAAAGTTTGATGTTCTACTGACTCCAAAGTTCTTCTCAAATATTTTTCAACATTATATACCGGAATAATCAAGCTAATGTCAATATTCTGCATATCTACTCCAATTCTGAACTTTTTAACAAAAACACAGAGGAATTGTACCTCTGTTTGTATATTTTTTCAAGAGTAAATGTTTTAATGAATCATTTACATAATCGTCTAAAAGTATCTATAATACTTGTTTAGACTGAATAAGCTATTAAGCAATTTTAAATCTTAAATCAAATTTTTTTAATTTATCATATCCATAAACCATATCAATACACAAATATCCTTGAACACCTAAAAATATACAGGTAGATCTATAGACAACGCAAGTATCATTTTTACCTTTACCATTATATCCATAAATTTTTCCATTTTCAAAAAAATCATCTAATAAACATTTTATTAATCCGAATCCGTTGTTGAATCCGTACAAGGAACCACAGATTTCATTTTGAAACCTGGATATCGTATATAGGTATATAAGTATTGATTCATAAATACCTCCTATAGTCTTTGTTTCTATTGATGGCTTGAAACTGTTAAACTCTTTAAACAATTCCTTGTTTTTTTCAAATATATTATTATTATAATATATTCCACACCAAGAACGGATATCTTGTTCTTTGTTTTCTAAAAGTTGTTTTGCTACATTTAAGGGATGGTCATTAAGATATGTTCTAAAGATACAAGGATAATAAGTTTTAATTTCTGTATTAAAATACTCATCTTCTTCAGAATTGTCAATATTTAGTTCAAATCCTTTTTTTTCTAATTTGCTTTCTAAATTGCTAATGATTTTTTCTTTCCTTTTTTTTTCCCTATCGTCATAATTTTCTAATACAGGATAAAAAGCTAAAAAATTTGATTCTTTAGATTTTTTGTCATTAATTTTATTAAAATGTCCATTCTTCTCTGATGCAAAAACATCAGACACAACAATTAATGAATTAAAAATAAATAAACTAATCAGCGTTTGAGATAAAAAACTCTTACAAAACATATATCCTCCTAAAATAAAAAAACACATGTTACTTATGTATCACAATATTTGTTGTGTGTAAATACTTTAGTTATGAGACATTGTAAAAGCAGATAAAAAAAACTCCGTATTAAAAATATTAAAATAGGTAGATTACTATTCTTTTGGCATCTCATTTTTAACATATCTTAGTTATTATTAAGAATACATAGATAATAATATCAAAATTTCTAAATCAACTATAAATTTTATAAAAAATTAGGTATAGATCCTATATATAATATACAAAATAACCATTTTATTATTTATTTTGTAGTAAATGATTTGACATATTTTAGAATAAAACAAACCTCTTCGAATATTTCGAAAAGGTTTTGTAATTTTAATTATTAAATCTTATCTTCTATACAGGAGTAACTTCCGTATAAACAATAGGGGCAGATTGTTCACTTTCAAACTCAGATGAATCTTCTACTGAAGAGTCCGAACTAGAATCTTCTATTGATGACTCTGAAGACGCTTCTGAAGATGCTTCTTCTCTATTATTGTCGACGCAAACCATATTGGAATTATACTCTTTTTCTGGTTCAGAAGATATAGTCACATCTATAGTTTTATCTGAATTTTCATTTACAAAATTATCGGTTAATTTTGGAGTTTCTACAACAGGATTGATAACTACATTTTCCTTTTTAATAGGTTCAGGCTTACCCAACACTTCACTTTCAATTTTTGATATTTTATCTTTAAGATCTTCTGAACTATCGACTCCTCCAAAAAACTCACGAATAGCTTTCGTACGAATAGCTCCTCCAGAAACAGAATCTACAAATATCAATCCAGAAGAAGCCGTCTGCAAAGAGTCTAATCCTATCTTAGAGCCCCAACGTGCTTTTGATGCCCAAGAACCATCCTCAAATCCCCAAACTTTACAGTCCTCATATGGAGTTTTGTAATCTTCTTTTATTTGATTTGCATTATGAATAGTCATAAACCCCGAAGCAAGCGCAACTAACGCATTAAATATCATCTTATTCTCCTTAAACACTATTTAAATTTAATTTATTAGAAATTATCATTTATTTGATTTTTATTGTGATGTTTGGTCATTGACAATTTCTTTTGGATTAGGTTCTTTGTTATCATCAGGAGTCAATTCAGACTGATTTTCTGATTTAATTAATATATCAGAAGAATCAGATGGTTCTGATGATTCTAAAGTAGATTTTTCATCCTTAGAGACTTGAGGTTCAGAGACCTCAGGTTTATTTAAGTTTGTTGTTTTTAAGACATTATCATAATTTGTTTTGTTATCTATTACTTCATCAGATCTTTTCGAGGCAAAAATGGACGATGCTTCTTCTCCAACCTGTGAAATATTTTTCGATAATTGTTTTCCTGTTTTTGGTAATTTACCTTCTAAGATATTTACAACTGATTGTAGAGCAACCGTAGGAACTTTATCTTGAGTAAAACTTTGAATAGCTATTAAACCCGCACCTAGAGTTTTTGCAGATTTATCAGCAATATCCAGTCCTTTTTTTGCTTGCGGACTAAAGAATGAAGTCCCTTTATATGAGTCAACTGATTTGTTCCATGCCCCTTTAAGATTTCCGGCGCTATTAAAAGCAAAACCAGATGCAAGTAATCCTAAGATTATTGAAGAAATTGACATAAAATCACCTCTTTTATTTCAATCTATGGCCTGCCCGAAGGGATTCGAACCCCCGATCTTCAGAATCGGAATCTGACGCGATATCCATCTTCGCCACGGGCAGCCGCACACACTCTTATTGTAACATACAAAGAAATTTTTATCAATAATTTTGTGGAAATGGGGCATTGCAAAATGTAGATAGATGAGATAGGATGAAAAAATGATAGAAGAAAATAAATACCCAAAATGTGGAAACAAAGAAAAAGTGAAGAATGGATTTATAAAAGGAAAACAACGATATAAATGCAAATGCTGCGGATGCAGTTACACTGGTGGCAGAAATGGTTACCCTTATCATATTAAACTAAAAATCATTAAGTATTATTTGTAGGGAAATGGATTCAGAAGAATCGAACGATTGATGGGTGTCAGTCATGTCTGTTATTAATTAGGTTAAGCAGTTTGCTTCTAAATTTAAGAATATTTCTAAAAAGTGTGAGACAGTAGATGTTCTAGAGCTCGATGAAATGTGTGTGTGCTCAAAAAAAAATATGGCTTTGGACTGCTGTAAACAGAAAGACTAAGAGGTTGGTTGGATTCTATGTAGGAGATCGAAGTTCTAAGAGTTTTGAGAATTTTTGTGAGAATGTTTCTCACATTGATGCTAGATTTTACGCTACTGATCAATATTCAGTTTATAATATCATTCAAGGCATAAGCGTCTTGTCGGTAAAGCACATACTTACACTGTAGAACGAATGAATCGTCTTCTTCGTCATCATCTAGCTCGTTTTGCTCGCAAAACTTATTGTTGGTCTAAAAGTCTTAACATGATTATCAATTCTACTTTTTTGTTTCGTGACTTCTTTTCATCTATTCACTTTTAGCAATGCCAGAGTTTATGAGACATTGCAAAATATAGATAAATACTTTCTTCAGAGATATTAGAGAAAGTGTGTTAAGTTTTCTGTTCCAATAGCTAACGACGAAAATAATTTTTCATAAATTAACTATTTCTATTCATCTCATCTTTAACAATACCGTTTATGATATAATCGAACAAAAACAAAGGTGTATCCAGATGAACATTAAATTTTTTGCTATTCCCTATGCTATTTGGCTTGTTCTATTTTCTATTATTCCTATATTTTTCGTTATATATTATAGTTTGACAAATAGCAATGGATCATTTACATTGGAAAATTATATTAATTTGAGTGATTATTCTAATGCATTTGTTAGATCCATAGCTCTTTCTACTATTTCTACATTTATTTCGTTTATTATTGGATATCCTACCGCATATGCTATATCTAAACTCGATAAAAAATGGCAAAAAGCTGCTATTGCAGGAATAATTCTTCAAATGTGGGTTAGTTTCTTACTTATTACTTATTCTCTTATGACCGCTATGGAGTCAAATGGAATAATTACCAAATTTTTTAACCTCATTGGAATACATTTTCCTCTTATTAATACTTCTTTTGCAGTCATAATAGGAATGGTTTATAGTGGGTTGCCTTATATGATCCTTCCCATATATTCGTCTCTTTCTAAAATGGATCACAATATTATTGAGGCAGCAAAAGATTTAGGAGCGAACAAATGGACCATTTTTAGGAGAATAACATTTCCATTAAGCTCTCCTGGAATTTTATCAGGATTTTTAATGGTTTTCGCTCCTGATATGAGTTCATTTATCATATCTAAAATGCTTGGAGGAAATGAAAATATTCTAATAGGAGAAATCATAGAACTAAAGTTTCTAGGAAGCGAATTCAATCCATGGGCAGGTTCAGCTATTTCTTTAGTTCTTATGATTTTCATTTTTCTTGTTATAGGCAATGTTAAAGGGCTACTGGAGCGTTAGATATGTCACCAGAACTTGAACTTCTTCAAAAAGGAAAAAAACAATTCCTTACTGCTGGCTGGCGCTGGCTCGGTCGATATCTGTAAGATTCGCTATGATCTAGGTCCTCTTCTTTGTTGGTTTGCCATCGGTTCTTTTGCCCTCATAGATTCTTCTTGGTCTTTCACAAACTTATTTATAGCTTTATCCAATTCCTCATTTGTCACGAGAGTTTTCATTTCATTTTGTAATTTTTTTTTCGTTTTTTTAATTCTTCTTTTTTCGGTTTGTTTTTCACTGATGATTTTATCTTTTTTTCAAAGTCAGCTATTTTGTTTTCTAACTTGTTTCGCCGATCATTCCATCCGGTTTGAATGTCGGTATAGTGGGGCCATTCCAACATAAAGGGATCAATTTGCCAAGTTGCGTAGTTGTCTTCATTTAATTTTATTGCCACGGTATCACATGCAATTGTATAGGTTTTCCAGTTTTTATCAAGGGCGTCGATTCTTTGTAAGAGATTGTTTATGCGGTCTATCATTTCTTTTTTTTCCACACAAAATCCAGATTTTTAAATTTATCTAGTATTTCATAGATTTTGCAGGTACCTAAATTTTCGTTTGTTTGTTGCTTTTTTTTATTTTGTTTTTTCATATATTGGAGGGTCATATATAACCAGGTTACAGCGCTTTGTAAAGCATCTGGACAAGTCCAACTAGTTATCTCAGTCGTATTATTCAAAAAATGGTTTAAGAGAGCCTCGAGTTTTTTATTTACGACACGGTTTTTCCTTTTAATTTCATCAAATTTATCATCTGTAAAATCAACAATTGCCATATAAATCACATCCTTTTATCGATCTATTTTCATTATATCATACAAAAAAAAAAAAGTTTTTGCTTTTTATTAATTTTGACTAATTAAATGATGTTTGCTAAAAACGTGTATAAACAACAATTTGTGATAGATTAGTTATGTTTTAAATATATGATATAAAAGAGTTATTGCATTTTTCCCAGCGTTGCCGGAGAAAATGTCTATTCATATTTTGCAATACCTCCTACCATAACATGTTGATTTTTTCGTTAAACCCTGAGATAATCAACTGCAATTCGATCTGGAGAAATAGATTTGTCAAATAGAAATAGAAGCTTCGTATTCGATAGAGATTCGAACTGGGGACTATACACTTATTTATATAATGTTAAAATCTCAGAAAATTGTTTAACATTTTTACAAAATTCTGAATCGGCATCAGTGTTTTTTTCTCGATCATTAGATAGCGCAGAAGTAGATACATTGTGGGAAACTCTTAAAGTTTCATCGAATGTTTATAAAAATTCAAAAATTGTATTTAAAATTTTTGCAAGTAATTCGAAAGAAGTAACTGTTCCATTAGGAAATAATTTGAGAAAAATTAATATTGATAAATTTCTGCGAAGCAAGATAAATTTCAACACGAAAATAGAATTTTTTGACAGAATAGGAGCGTTAAAATTTGAGAATCCTAAACATGTACCATTATTTGGATTAAAAGGACGATATTTGTGGTTTTGTATAGAATCAATAGGAATATCAAATAATTTAGCAAAAATATATGAAGTAGAAATATCGTTTCCTAATATGAATTTTATAAGACACCTCCCAGAATCATATCAAATTTTCGCACAAGAGTCATTTATGAACAGGTTTTTATACATTTTCCAATCTTCATATCTAGATATTGAAAAAATTATAGACAATATTCCTGAAAATTTCGAAGCTCTCCATAATAAAAAAAACTTTTTAACATGGATTTTTGGATGGTTTAAATTAAATAACAACATTTTTAAAAATGAAAAAATATACTCTCTGAATCAAATAATTAACATTTTCAAAATACAAGGAACAAAAAAATCTATTTCGAAAATAGTAAACAAATTCATAGATTCGGATCATATATTAATTGAAAAATTTAAAATTCTTAAAAATGATTTTTATTTAAATAATAAAGAATTGTTAGACAATCTTTTTGGAAAGAATAATTTTTTCTTTACAATAATAATATTAAATAATTTAACAAATAACAACAAAGAATTTTCAAATTTATTAAAAATAATCAGAAATGTTTCTCCAATAGACTCTATTTGTAATATAGTTATTTTATCAAAAAGTATTTCTTTAGGATATCATTCTTATTTAGGAATAAATTCATATATAAATAATAACTATATGCAACATACCCATAATTCAAAATCAATAGCGGTGATTAACTAGGAGGATGTAATGGATAACAAACAATATAACATAAACAGCAGGAACAATTATTTTCTGGGAAAACTTATGACTGCAAGAGATTTTTTTGCAGAGCAAGAATACTTTAATTCAAAAAGAAGATTTAATAATAAATTCATGTTCGGGCCTGGAATTGTTGCAGGAATGAATATATTTATGGTTGATCACAAAACATTTTCATTAGAGCCCGGAATGGCCATCGATTATTATGGGCGCGAAATTGTAGTTCCGAATACGTGCATTCGAAAATTAGATTTGGTAGAAAATTTCGATGAATTTAAATCTAAATCTACAATATTTTTGTGCATAAGATATAATGAATCTCTAGATGAAAGTACTTTTTCTATTGTTAATCAAAATAGTTCTTTAGAAAAAAAACAATTTAATAGAATCAAAGAAAAATTTGAATTATTTATTACTGACAAAGAACCTGATAAATTAAATTTAAAATCTGAAGGATTATTCTTTCAAACTATTGAAATTTATAATGATAATGGAATTAAATTATACGGAAAGTTTCCTAAATATGTTAATGTTGGACAAAGAACTAAAGTCGAGATCTTTTTTGAAAAAGTTAATATAGGTGATCCTATTTATTTTAATTTAAAAATTTCAGGAATTCTTTTTGAAGATGAAGCTACAGTTTCGTATGACGAAACGGATATTTTGACTTACAGAAACATATCAAAAATTTGTTATTTAAATTGCAACGCAAATGATGAATCAGTTTCAAATTTTATTATATCTAAAGATGACTTTGTTATCAGAATTGGTATGAAAGAATTTAGTTTAAAAGAAGATATAAAAATTAATTTTAATGCGACTAAAAAAAGTGTAAAAAATGTATTAATTGATAATTATTATTCAACAAATTTCGAAAATCTTTTGGAAAACAATGATGAAAAATTTATATATCTTGCGGAAATGAACATTGCCATTAGTGAAATTGGATATACCATAGAAAATTTCAAAAAAATTCCAGCAAATCAATATATTTTAAATACTGATCTTTTAAGATTAATTAATGAAATAGAAATAGAAAATATACAAAATAATTTAACATTTGATAAAGATAAGCCAAAAGAAAATGATACTGTCGAAGATACCAAAATTATTCCAAAGCAAACAGAACAATTGGAAGAAAAAGACAATATATTATCTGGAGTAGAAACGATAAATCTTGGTTTCAAACCTAAGCCCGGAAAGGTTTACTATTCATATGAATTTGTTCATGGTCTGGGGCCTGGAAACATTCTGGTAGACACCGCTATAGTCAACGAAGCAAACGAAGAACTCGAAGAAAAAAATTTGTTAATTTTTGGAGACAGAAGCATTTTTGGAGCTGATGAAGTTAATTTATCAGTTCCCGACGTGCAGGTTGCATGCCTTGTAGATCCATCCAAAGGCACTATGCGTCTAGGGTTGAGGCTCGAGGATCGCACAAATGCTCAGTCAGTAAAAATCAGATGGTGGGCAATGAAAGCAAAAGATAACCCCAGCGAAAAAGACAATTTAGTGATCAATGACGATCTTCAGATAGTGATTTCGCCAGACAGCGCCACTATAAGCCCTTTGGCACAAGTAAGATTTTCAGCAAAAATCATAGGTACAGACGATCAAAAGATTTCATGGAGCCTTGGAAATTTGAATCCCGGAAAAATCGATGCTAACGGGTTATATACGGCCCCCGCGTCTGAAGGAATTTTTGAAATCATAGCACAAGCGGTCAACTTCGAAAATCTACAGACAAGTGCATACGTGATTGTTACCTCAGGATTCGAAAATGATTAATATTTAATTTTCATCTGAAACATATTTTAAAAATATTTTTGAAGCAAACCCTCCTCTTTTCAACTTTTTTTTCATCCTAACATTTTCGAGATGATCTAAGTTAACTCCCATATTTTCTGCAATAGAATAAATAACTTCTAGAACATCAGCCAATTCTTCAATTTTTTCATCATCAGATTTTGCATTAATAACTTCATTACATTCTTCAATTAACTTCAAATTTAATTGAACGTTGTAGTCGTTTTTATTTAAAATTTTAATCACACATTTTTTATTATCATTCGAAATTATATCAGGAATCTTATCTCTTACTAACTTATTAAAATATTGCTTCATAAGATACTCCAATGCAATGGTGACCCGTGCGGGAATCGAACCCGCGTTACCAGCGTGAGAGGCTGGTGTCTTAACCTCTTGACCAACGGGCCATCAACAATTATTTACCAGATAAATCAATTCGGTCAGGCAATTTATCAAAATCATCCCCCTTAACATAAAGAACACCATTCCATCCAGACTGTTGCAAAAAATTCTGTGCTTTCTCAAGATCGTCTTTCAAAATAACCCCTTTCTCATCCACATATCCTTCTTTAGCTAAAATATTCAATTCCTTGTCACCCAAACGGGATATCCTAGAAGTATTTTTATTCAACCCACCAGAAACATTTGACAATTCATTATTATCTAATTTAGACAAAAAATCACCCCAATTTCACGAAGAAATGGTACACCATCAGGGACTCGAACCCTGGACACCCTGATTAAGAGTCAGGTGCTCTACCAACTGAGCTAATGGTGCAAACAAAAAGAGACTAAGATACTTAGCCTCCTCAAAAAACAAAAATCAGTCAATATTAATTGATTTGCTAACATTTTGAACTTCAGGCAATTTAGGAAGGACAAATTTTAAAACTCCATTTTCGTAAGAAGCCTTAATACCAGCACGATCAACTTTGTCTGAAACAAAAAATCTTCTTGAATAATTACCATTAAATCTTTCTTTCACGACACACTTACACGAAGGACAATCACACGAATCAGACTTAACAGAAACACTCAATGAAAGATAACCATTATCAAACTCAGACTTTATATCAGATTTAGAAGCTCCTGCAGGAATATCAGCAAAAACTTCAAAACAATCCTTTTTCTCAACAATATCAACTTTTATTGGATTTCTAAACATTTTTTGAGAACCAAATAAATCAGGAAAAGAAAAAAAATCATCATCATAAGGAATCAAAGACATAAAGACGCCTCCAAAAAATCTTAAGATAATAAAAATATACAAAGAAAAACTAAATAAAGGGAAGAAGAGAGAAGGAAAGACACAAGAAAAAGCAAAGGACCAATTAGTAGAGCCAAGCTAAATACATTGCTGCACGTACACAAGCTCTCTAACAACCTTGTAGTGAACAAGGGGTCTCAGATATCTAATCTAGGAGAAGGC
>Ga0256405_10000690_pt1 | contig 106803 bp, 84 predicted proteins | sample RumenRJG_02DNA_FD_189096 | JGI IMG/M metagenome (GOLD analysis project Ga0256405, IMG submission 189096) | Bovine rumen microbial communities from Lethbridge, Alberta, Canada - RJG_02 | ecosystem: Host-associated > Mammals > Digestive system > Stomach > Rumen | place: Canada: Alberta...
CCGTCACGAGCATCTGCCGCGGATAAGCACTGCCGTGTCGGCGTGACGAAATCCGAAAAAGTTTCGTGCCCACACCCTAAAGAAATGCTTGCACATTTCCGAAAAGGGGACTTGACTAAACACAAGTGGTTCCGCGCCGCGTTCATGGTCTGCGCGGACCCCAGGGGCGCCTCGGCGCAGGCGGTGGCGCGCGAGTGCGCCGTCTCCGACATCACCGGCATGTCCATGCTCAGGCGCCTCAGGGCGGCGATGGGCTGGGCGATGCGGCTGTGCGTCGTGGAGGGCGCGTGGGTCGAGGCCGACGAGGGCAGCGTGGCCTGCGCCTCGTCGCCCGCGGGCGGGCGCCACCCGGGCCGCGCCCCGTTCGCGGTCGCCGCGTCGGGCTCGGCGATGTGCGCCCGCGCGCCGGGCGACCTGACTGCCGGCTCGCTCGACGAGTTCTTCCGCCAGCACGTCTCGAGGTCCTGCGAGGTGCGCACCGACGGCATACGCTCCGGGGCCATGCTCGTGGGCGGGTGGGACCTGGTGAGGAGGCCGTCGGCCCGCGACGGCGACTCCGAGGCCTCGCTGCCCGTGGTGCACCACGCGATATCCAACCTCAAGGCGAAGCTCGCCGGCACCTTCCACGGCGTGAGCTGGGGCCGCCTGCAGGAGCACCTCGACGAGTTCTCCTGGAAGTACTCGCACCGCCGCGGCGACCAGATGGCGGACATGCTCTCCGAGCTCGCGCGCTGGCCGCACGTGCCGCTCTCGGGGATCCGCGCGCTGGCCGGGCCGCAGCCACCGCACCCCCGCGGGCGCGACAGGTGGTACAAGCGCGACAACGCGTTTCTCTCCGCTTGGCTCCGCTCGCAGGGGGCGGCTCCTTGACTCATCTTTAGGAGCAGGTGGCGTTCGAAACAGCGGAGCGGTTAGCGTTCTTACGTTACGCTGCCCTGTCGAGGATACGAGGTATTCGTAGCTGGACTTGCCTACAGAATTCCGTCCTGCGAGTTTCCTACAATTGAGACTGGTATGCGGTTACGTATTCCTGACATCTAGGCTGGATAGGAGCGGTGCCTTTGAGAGACTTAGATACTGACAGGGTTGTTTTCTACGGTCGCCATGACTTAGCGGTCAGTTTTTCGAGAGACAGAATCAGTAGTTTCCTGACGAATCCTGATGCAGTAAGGATTGAAACGATAAACGATGCCATCGAAATCCATCAGTGCAAGATGACCGTCGATGAGGTGCCAGAACTCTTTGAAGAAATGGACGCCAGCTGCGTTCAGGCCTCTATCCGTTCGTTGTTCGCAAGAGCTTGCCGATTCGTTAACCGTGCTTTAGGGGAGGGTGACATCGAAAGCCTCTATGAAGGGGTAGAAGCACAGTATTCTGGTCGCTTCTGGTCCCTCCTAGATAAGAGCGGTGCTGCAAAGAGGCTGGGAGGGGGAAGCGTCGGTCGCTTTTTGAAAGCGCATCCCGAGTGTATCAGCAGCGTTCTTGAGTTCAAGAGTCTGGTAGAAGGACATGGAGTAGAGATTCGCGAGGCATTGCTTAATAGTCCTTTGGTAGCGGCCAAGATTATCATTGGACAGCTGGCGACTCAGTCTTTTTCCAAAAGGGAATTGATGCTTCCCGCAGAGCTGACGAACGATGACCTTAATTCCATCATGCTCGATTACCTCAATGGCGATCATCCGAATCTAAACTATGTCAAGGTCCTTGCTTCGTGGCCATACTCCTCAGTGAGTCGCTACAAGCCTTCTCCTGACGTTGCCGTATTGGCGCAAAGGGTAGAGAAGAAATGCCTTGAGGAGATGTTTGCCGAAGGGATTGCGCTTCGTTACGGGACTGGTGTCTGTATCGATGGTCAACAGACGGCGTGCAAGGGCATTACGGTTGAAAGATTTGATGCTACGCACACATTCGGCGGTGAATGGCTCGGCTTGTATGTGGATCCCGCAACCATAATGAACAATTGCATCTATGTGTTTGACTATGTTGACCTAAAAGGGATCATGACGATGCCGGCACGCGCGCATGAGGAAACCGCGCTGCTTGAATCACTTGGTCTCCACGCGCTCGACGAGTATAGAACGACACATGCATATCAGATGAGGAACGGTCTGGCTCTTCTAGAGACTATTGCTTATGCGGACTTTCTCGACCATAGGGGCATCAGGTTTGAGGACGCACTTGAGTGGGTGTTCAATCAGTATTTTGAGGAAGAGTTTGGGATTAAGGGCTTTAGCCTTTCTCTTCCCGCGAAGGAGTCTACTTGGCTTGATAAGTGTAAGTCAATCGGTCCCGAAATCGAAAGAGTCATTAAAGCCTACGCTGGATATGCCAAGCGCGGAGTGATTGACGATGCCTATTTCCCCTATGAGCCTGTCAAGTCCTTCATAGATCTACCCTCACTAAATGGCAATAAGTATGCGGTTCCGGGCACACAATTTGAGACGCGCGCATATCATCTCTTCTCTGACCAATCGTTGTTGGCTTATAACCAAGGCAAAAGTGAGGGGTGCGATTGTTTCTTTGACCTCACTCAAAGCCAGAACGTCTTTCGTACGGACTACCACGATGCTTTTCAGCCGATCATCGACCGGTTGGTGGGGGATAACCTGGTCAGAGAAGATGGACCTGATGGAGCGCTAGCGCTCACATACCAGGCTCTTTTGATGAGGACCATATGGGAGATGGGGGTCATTCCGCTCAAGCACTGTAATGCCGAAGAGAGGAACCTCCTTGAAGAGCTCGTTGACAAGGAAGTTCTGAGTTATCGAAACACCCTTTTCACTCCCGATGAAGCGAGGTATCTGAACTACGTGTTCAACGACGCGTTCTTCTCGAATTCACTTGGTCTAAGGAACCGCTATGACCATGCAAGTGCAGCGATTTCAGACCCTAATTCGGATACGATGAAGAATGATTACTACCAGCTGTTAACCATTCTTATTGCCATAACGCTGAAGATCAATGGCGAGCTTCAGGATAAGACTGGTAAGGGAGGTCCGATCGATTTCGTTGATTGGCCGTTATATGACGACAGCGTTTTGCGAACCGCCGCCCAACTTGCAGCAAGAAATAGTGAAGGCGGACCAATTGTTGGACCAGAAACCAGTTCGTCCGACATACCAAACGTGGAAACGCTTGGAAGTTGAATCAACTACTCTGCCCATATGGGCTCTATTGAAATCACCCGATTGGAGAACAGGGTGCCACCAAGGAAGTATGAGATTAAGCCACTGGAGAGATGCACAGTTTGCGACCGAGCAGATGACTGCGAATACCTGCAGTCGTTGATGCAAGCGCCGTACGATGCGAGCGGTGTTTTGATGGATTGCAAGGCCTTTTACACAGTGTTCTGCGAGCTGGAAGAACGTTGCCGAGTGCCATTCGGAGACCCTGCGAAGATGCGGGAGTACCTCGAAGAAGATGCTGGTAAACGACCTTTCCTAACACCCGCAGTGGTGACAAATGGAGCGTTGGCTGCAGAACTGGCGTTGAAGGCACTTACACTGGTAGAGACGGGTACGTTCGATTGTGTCCACGAGCTGGATAAGCTTTTCTATTCGCTTCCTGAAACGCACCTGAGGGCTTTGTCGTCTTTGATTAAGGACAAGGCACACCAGAACGATGCCACGCTGAGAACAAACCTGGAGACGATAAGCGGCTTCTTTGTTGAATGGCGTTACTTCTTTGAGAGTGACTCAATAGGCTGTAGTGGCTTCTTACTTGAGTTTATACACATTGTCTGCGACTATGCGATAACTGAGATTGAGGGCGTATAGCATCGATCGGCTTTGCAAGGATTCTATTGCCTTCCATATGCTGCCTGTTAGGTGGAAGCTGTTGTCTGAGCATGGAGTTCGGAGCGGACGACTCTCGTACCAACTTCATCTGTCTGACGTAGTTGTTTTTGTCAATCGGTAGTTCCCCAAAATCACGAAGGGAATTCCCCACTTTCACGACGGGGAATCCCCAGTTTCACGGGGCCGCCGTCACCTCCCCTCGGTCCGCATGAGCGCGTGGCGCAGCCGGTAGGACTCGCCCTCGAAGACGACGAGGTGGCCGTGGTGGGCCACCCGGTCGATGATTGCGGCGGCCATCTGGTCGTCGGTGAGGACGGTGCCCCACCTCGAGAAGTCCAGGTTGGTGGTGATCACGAGCGACTGGCGCTCGTAGGCCTCGGATATCACCTGGAACAGCAGCCTCGCCTCGTCCCGGTCGACGGGGACGTAGCCGAACTCGTCGAGATGTTTTGCCTCAATGAATCGCAAGCCCTCGATGATTCCAGAACCAGTCTACAGAGACTGGTTCTGGAACAGATAGTTGATGTCAAAGTGCACTCCGTTGGTATGCTCGTTCCAGTAGCGTAGCAGAGTCTCCCGTTGTTCAAGGATTCTGTTCTGTGCGGTCTTTAGCGCCTTCTTGGGCAATGTGCCTGCGAGTAACTGCCCGTCGACTATGCAGATGGATGCGTGGTTCTCGTTACGGTGGCTGACATGGACATGCGGCAGATTGTGCCCCTGCTCGTTTGATCTTATGAAGTAGCGCAAGTCCTTGTCCGCGCCGTTGAACACTTCGCCTGCCTGTTTGTTTAGCAAGATGAAGGCGAAAAGCTCTTCGTCGCCCGGGAAGCACGATGCCGCATCCCCAACGGTCATTGCGTCGTCGTCAAACCATGCGAGCTCGTGCCTTGTGCCTAGGCGAAGGTTGCTTCTTGGTTTTGGCTTCTTCCTAAGCTGAAGGCTGGCAAGGGCTCGGTTCTCGAGCTCAAGCAGGCTTGCGCTCGTCGAGATGGTAACCCTCGTGTCGCTTGCTCCGACTTCCCGGTACCACTCGAGAGCCGCTTCAAGACTCTCGTCGAAATGGGGGAGGATGGGGAGGTAGACACCAGGGTAGCCGTTAACTTCATAGCCGTTGGCGCTCTTCACAAGGAAAGCTGTCTTCAGTACTATCTCATCAGTGGGCACGGTCTTCTTCCTTGAGCTTGGGTTGTATTGAATGCTAACCGGTTGTGATCATCTAGGGTTTGTCCACTCGTAGTTGACGCGTGCCGCATGAAACCAGCGTCTATAGTTCTACGCCTCACCAGCCGTCCTGGCGCAAAAACTACGAGTATTGGCTAATCGTAGAAGCCCTTGCCAGTAGGGCGATAGCCGCCCTTGATCTCATCCCAAGTACGATACCTTTCTACTATGTATCGGTAATCATCCCAATTGCCGTGGAAGTAATGGTTGTTCTCGTCCTCTTCTGGCAAAGGTCCAGATTCGTACAGTTCACGCTGGACGAATGACCTGCACTGCTCAAGGTCCCCGATGTAGCCATATCTGATCGCCGTGTCCCTTATGTCAATGCTCTCGAACTCGCTGATGGGCGCAACCTCGAGGCCTTTTTCCACGACGTCGAGGAGCTCCAGCTTTCTCAATCTTGGGTTCTCTGGGACGAATCTGAGGTCAATGGGCTGGATGCCAAGCCTGTCTGTCGCGTAGCCATGCAGTGTCCTCACGACCTTGTAGGGGTTACCGTCAATTTGCACGCGTTGCGGGTGGCCTATGCGGTATTCGGTGTGGCCATCGCTAAAGAGCATGCGCGGCGTTCGAACGATGATCCTAAACTCGTTCTCCTTGTCCGTGAATTGCTCATCAACAACACGGTTTAGTAGTGGGACAACAAGATGGTCAAAGCGTGACAGGTGCTCTTCTTTGGTGGGACCTGTCGCACATTTGTAGGACTCCCAATCAAAGAGTACGGTCAGGCACGGGTTCTGAAGGAGCGTTTCTTGGTCGCTAATGTCGTATTGAGAGCCGACATAGTTCATCCTTCCGCCACAGTAGTTCAGGCCCAGAACAGAGTCGGAATTCGGTAGGGGCAGCTTCGGTTCGTAGTAGATGAACCGTGTGGTATCATCCCACCCGCTATTGCTCAGCCACTTCTCAGTAACCCCTGGGCTGACAATGTGGAAGAAAGTCATGTAGGTCTCAAAGGTGTACTCATCGAGATAGGTGCGAACCAGATCACGAAGTGGTTCTGGCGTGTCTCTTGGCATGAACACCTTAAGTCGCTTGTTCCTCGCGACCTTGTAGATAGGCTCGTTGTACGCAGAGAACTTGTAGCCCGTTTGATTCTCACTGCTTACTAGGCTTACAAGATCACGGCAGCCAACTAGACCACGATTGATGTCTTTAGCGAAGTCTTCGCCTTGGATTCCTCGGATGAGTAGCAATTGTGCCTCCTGATAGTGCCGATGCTTGGTTTCCTTTACTGGTCGGCGGCATGGGCTTACCGCTTACCGACGTGATCTCGGTCGAGCCGTGCACTCCGCCCCGCGGGCCAACCTCGACGTACTGTCCAGAAACAGGTGTCGAGGCTCCCGGCTTGATGGCTTTGGGCATCTGCATCATCTCGCTTTGCCACGTTAAGACTAGGATGCGCGCCGTTTGCCGCATCCTCTCGTGACTACTATACCCAGTGGGCTACACTAATAAACATATACAGTGTTTATCAGTGTAGAAAGAGCTTGGTTGATGAGACTTCTCAAACTGGTCTTTACGGGGTTCCCCCTGTATCAAGATGGGCGCCTTGAGCTGGACTTCTTTGCGAGCGATCGAGTGCCAAAGCTTGACGGAGGCACATTGGTTCAAGATGTGACTCTTGTTGGTGATACCACTTCAATCTATTCGCAGAATGTGGTTGGCATTTCTGGCGTTAACGCTTCTGGAAAGACCACCACGCTCGAGCTCATCCGTCTAGCGCTTGACTCGCTTACTGGTGAGGTCATGATGCGTGGCTTCCGGGGCCAAGCCACGTTCATTGGCAGGATTGAGAAGGAGCTTACGCTTGAGGCGGTGTTTTGGCATGAGAGGCACTTCTATCTCGTGGAGTCCATCTTTGTTCGTTCTGGTTCGCGCGAGCGATGGTCTTACCTGCCGGATGGGTTGACCTATGCTGACGAGACCCTTTGGGTTTTGACTGCTCCACGGGTCAATCGGTCGATGCTGGCGGACCTACAGGTCTTCAAACAGCATGCGTCGGTCATTCGGCGCCGAAACGGTGCCGCGGGAGAGCAGCTTGCGCTGACGGAGGATGAGCTCAACCTGCTCGGGCCTGAGAGGTCCATTGTTTCGGTGGTGACCGGCCGTGCTCGCGTTGGCGTGGAGGTTCCCACAAGGGAGCTACCAGAACACACGTTGCCAACTCCCATCGTTCAAGCCTTCGATGCCAGTGTTGAACGTCTCGAGTGGGATGCTGAGAACGAGGTGTACAAGCTTAAATTCTTTGGGCAGGCCGAGAGAATCGTTAACCACAACGCCGCACTGTCCATCCTTTCTCGAGGTACGGTGTTTGGCGTCGAGATGGTCAACAAGGCTATCGGGATACTTTCATGTGGGGGATACTTCCTTGTAGACGAGATGGAGGAGGGGATCAACCGCTCGCTCGTGGCCACTGTCATCGATCTGTTTGCTTCGCCCGTGACGAATCCGCATGGAGCTCAGCTCATCTTCAGCACACACTATCCGGAGCTGCTCGATACACTGCATCGTAAAGACAACGTTTATCTGCTGGTCCGTGATGCCAACTTGCGAACCGAGGTTGTCAAGTACTCCGATCGAGTGAACCGCATAGAGGTCAAGAAGAGCGAAGTGGTGCTGTCTGAGCTGGTCAAGGGTACGATGCCACGCTACCCGGACGTGAGAGCCATGCGTGAGTACGTGCGGGAGCATGTGAATGGATAGGGATGAGTTGCGACGCCTCCTTCGTTCGAGCTATGTACTCTTCTCTTGTGAGGGCACGGCCGAAGCAGTCTGTATCCAGAAGCTCGTCGACGCCAAGGCCCTCGTGGTTCCAAGGGCCAATATCGTGGATGATCCCATTTTCTTCACCCCGTATACGCGACTGCGAAAAGCAGACGATATTGCGGGTCGGTTCCTGCGCACTACGTTTGAAGGTGAAGGTCTCTCAGGCCTTACAATTTGCCGCATTGTTGATAGCCGCTCCGGCAGGTTTCGCCTACCGAGGCAGTTTGAAAACGATTGCGCAATAGTCTCGCTCTTCACTCGGCCTGAGGTCGAGATGCTGGTTATTCATGCCATGGACGCCTACGATGAATGGATAAAGATGTCTCGACGTAACTGGCAGCTGAAACCGAGCGAGTTCTGCAAAGGCCAACTTGATTTGGCCCATGTTAAGGAGCGGGGTTTCCTAGAGGGCTTCTGGGACGCAGAGAAGCTTGTGAAGGCGATTGTGGCGTACGATGCACGGCGGTCACACGCGGATGGCGAGCTCTCGCTTGGCGCGCTATTGACATGAGCTGTACGATTGCGCATCAAAAGTCGATTCTTTCTTGCCTCGTCGGGCCATTGCGAGAACCGCGCGAAGCAGTATCGGTGTGCGCGGATGACCCTTAGAGCTCAGCCTAGCCACGAGCCCACATTGACCGACAAACAGCACGGATATCTTGGCTGTGTACTTGCGTTGACCGACAAACGGCATGGATAACGACCTGAACCAAGCCATTATCCATGCCGTTTGTCGGTCAACGCGGTCAAGTTCGATAGTTATCCGTTTCATTTGTCGGTCAACGTGAAGCGCTGGGTTAAAGGCGCCTCCGAGGCCAGCCTAAACGCATATCAATATGCCTCTATCATCTCTCGTCAATCAATGTTGAGGCGAGCCTTTCGTGGACCCAATCGAAGGTGGGCTCTTTCTGCATCAGTTAAATTGCCCAGCTATTCGTGCGCAATGGACCCCACATTGAAGTCGCTACGCCTTGGTTGTTTCCTTGCGCGGATAGGGAACGCTTTGGTGCTGCCTGGCGGTAAACCCCAATTCTTTGCTTTGCAGTGGCGTTGTTTTTGACAAACCGGCTTTTCCACATCTTAGGGCCAACTTGCCATGCTCTTATTGATGGAAAACAGCAAATTCCATAAATAAGATTAGCATTCCAGGTCGCTAATTAATGAAAGCACGAAACTAAAACGCGAGAGGGTATTAGCATCGCGGATAAGGGAGCCCCCTCTGGAAGCCGGCCCCTTACTCTGCCGCGACAACGTCCGCGGTGGTCATGGGATTCGCCTGCGCGAGATACTCCTCATAGTTGCGCGGAGAGGCAGAGTTGCTTGCCGCGCCGAGCTTCGTGCTCGAGGCCTGCGGCTCCGGGATCTCCGTCGACTCGTCGTTGGGGTCAAGGCCGGCATCCACGCGCTTCATCATGGCCTGCCACTCCTTATACATGGTGCCGGCATAGCTGACCTCGCCCTCCCAGTAGCCGTAGCTCGGGCAGACGGCGGAGTAGATGATCGGGTCCTTCCCCTGGAACTTGAGCGCAAGGCTGACGAGGTCAGGTACGTTGTAGTCGTTGAAATGGCCTTCCAAGATGGCCTGCGGTGGGTCTTGGGCAGAGATTTCGCGCACTTCGTCGGTGGTTGCAATGTGGGCAGCGGGCTTGAAGGTGGACTGAACCCCGATAGTTGGACTGGAAACTTGAGTTTCCAGTCCAACTATCGGGGTTCAGTCCACCTTGACGGCCCTTGCCCTTTAGTGGTTGACCGTCAAGTGGCATGGATAGCTGACCGCATGCTTGTGTCGACCGAAGAACGGCATGGATATCCCCTCGATTCGGGACGTTATCCGTGCCATCTGTCGGTTGACGTGGCTTGGACTGGCCGTTATCCGTGCTGCTTGGCGGTTAACATTCGCGTGGCGGAACACCCAACGGCATTGCCCGTTCCGCGGCTACTCGGCAGCGCCTGCTCCAGCCAGCGCCTGCGCCGCAAGCTCCTTGTAGTCCTGCGGGGCGGCGCAGTTGGTGGCGGCACCCAGGTTCTCGTCAGACGCCTGCGGCTCGGGGATCGTCGCCTCGGCGTCAAGCGGGTCAAGCCCCGCGTCCACGCGCTTCATCTCGTCGCGCCACTCGTCAAACATGGTTCCCACGTGGCTGAAGCCATCCTGCGTAAAGGTGTAGCTCGGCGTGATTCCCGTGTAGATGGTCAGCTCCTTGCCGCGGAACTGCAGCGCAAGCTTGGCCAGGTCAGGCAGGGAGAGATCGGTCGAGACGCTTCCCGCCAGCGCGGTGACCAGCTGGGGCAGCTGCGACGGGGGAGTGGCCATGACCTGCTTGATGAGGGCCGAGACCACGAGCCGCTGCATCTGCGCGGTTGACAGGTCGCTGACCGAGGTCACGTTGCCCTCCCGCAGGTAGCCCAGCGCGGTATCGCTGTCCAGCTCCTGCACGCCTGCCTCGAGGGTCACGCTGCCATTGCCCACCTCGGCGGATGCCGGCACGTCAATCGTCAGGCCACCCATCTGGTCCACCACGCGCTCGAGCCCGGCAAAGTTCACCTTCATGATGTGGCTGATGGGCACACCGGTAAACGCAGACACCGTCTCGATCGTTGAGGTCGCGCCATAGTAGGCGTACGCTGCGCTGATCTTCTCCACCGACTCGGTCCCGCCGACGTAGACCATGGTGTCGCGCGGAATCGAGACGAGCGTGATCTTTGCCTCGGCGGGGTCGACGCGCGTGAGGATGAGCGCGTCGTTTCTGCCGGTGTAGTCGTCCTCGCGCGAGTCCGTGCCCACGATGAGCATGTAGAAGGGCTCGCCCTCCGTTGCCTGGGCAAGACTCTGCTTGGCGGTCTTGTCGTTGCCCCTGAGCGAGATGGACCCGTTGAGCACAAAGCCCAGCACGGCAAGCGCCATGGCGAGAAGCGCCAGCACGCCCACGAGCGCGCCCAGGAAGGTGCGCAGGCCGCTGTGGTCCTTCTCTTCCCATTCGGGGCGGACGTCTTTTGCGGTCAGGACGCGGATGGACTCGGTCCCCTCCGAAAGCCGCATCTCGCGCGCGGGCTTGCGCGATGCCGAGGTAGTGTCGTCGCTCTTGAAGTGACGCGCCATGGTGTGCTCCGTTTCAAATCTGTTCATGGCAAACCGGGAGGCCCTTGCGAGGCCTCCCGGCTATTGTACGCTATGCCTGCGCGTCTTGTCGTTGCTTCTTTTTGGCAAACAGCCCAGCGAGCAGGGCCAGGATGCCGGCGCCAGCCACCGGCGCAGCTGCGACCACGGTGTCTCCGGTCTGCGGGAGCTTCTTGCGGCCGTCCTCCTTGACCGCGTTGCTGGCGGTCTTGGTTCCGCTTTCAGGGTTGGTGGTGTGCGAGGACGCGGCGTCGTAGAGCGCCTTGGCTGCCTGGTAGTCCTTGAGCGCGGCGTTGTACGTGCGTACGGAGGCGTTGTAGTCGTCCACGACGGCAGTGCGGCTGTCGTTTTCCTTGGCGCGTGCCTTCTCGGCCGCATCGGCCTCTGCCTGCGCGGAAAGTGCCTGCTCAAAGTAGGGGTTGAGGGCTGCGGCATCGGCCTTGGCGCGGGCGGTCGCGTCGGCTTCGGCCTGCGGGGTGAGGTTCGTCTGGGTGGCGTCGTTCTCCACGAAGCCCTGGGCAAGGCAGGTGTCGGCCACGTAGGTCTGGGCCTGCGTGAGGTAGGCCTGGGCATCGTCGCTGGCTGCCTGCGCGTAGGCCGCGTCATCCTTTGCGGTGGTCAGGGCCTTGTCGGCGGCCTCCTTTGCGGTGGTCGCCTCGTCTGCGGCCTTCTGGGCGGCGTCGAGGGCGGCCTGCGCTTCCGTTGCGGCGTCGGCCAGGGCCTTGAGGTCGTCGTGGGCCTTCTGGGCCTCGTCTGCCTTTGCCTGCGCGGCGGTCACTGTGGCGTCGGCGTCTGCCTGTGCGGACGTGGCCTTGTCGAGGGCCGTCTGGGCCTCGGTGAGGGCTGCCTCGGCTGCGTTGGCCGCGTCCTGGGCATCCGTCTTTGCCTGCGCGGCCGTGGCCTGCGCCTTCTTCGCGTCCTCGAGCGCGGTCTTTGCCTGGTCGACCTCCTGGCGGAGGCGCTCGGTGTCTTCGGTGCTGGTCAACGCGTCGTAGGTGGCCTGCTTTTCGTCTGCGGCTGCCTGTGCGTCGTTCGTGGCGCTGGCAGCAGCGGTGGCGGCTTCTTCGGCTGCGGTCACGTCTGCCTTGGCAGAGTCGACGGCTGCCTGCTTCTCGTCCACGGCGGCCTGGGCGGCGTCGACCTCTGTCTGCGCGGCGGCAACCGCCGCCTGGGCAGCATCTGCCTCAGCCTGAGCGGCATTCACGGCGGCCTGCGGATCGGCAAGGCCAGCCTGGGCGTCAGCAAGCGCCTGCTCCGCCGCGGGGCGCGAGTCCTCGGCGGCCTGAAGGGCCCCCTCCGCCTGAGGAATGGCCGCTTTGGCCGCATCGATGGCGTCAACCGTTGCCTGGGCGTCAGTCTGTGCGGTCGTGAGGGTGGCCTTGGCGTCGTCCAGCTTCTTCTGTGCGGCGGAGGTGTCGCAGTAGGCCTTGAGCGCCTTTCGGTAGTCGGCGACGGACGTGCCCTTGCCGGTGCCGAAGGTCTGGCCGAGCGCTATGCCACGCGATGCTTTGCTCGAGGTGTTGACCGCAAAGCCCGTGGTGGAAAACGTTGGATCCACCACGTTGAGGTAGTGGCCAACCTTCTGGTAAAGGTCGGGGTAGGTCTCAAAAACCTTGTAGGAGTTGAAGCTGGACGGCTTGGTGTAGTCGCCCCAGACCTCGATGCCAGGGTAGTTGCCGCTCTTGACAGCAGCATCAAAGGCCGCCTTCTCTGTTGTGTACCAGCTTCCGTTGCTGCTTTCATATGCGCTTTTGGGCGTCTTGTGGCCCCATGCGAGGTTTTCGCCTTCGTTGGTCTCTCCAGACGTGGCGGCAGCATGCTCGGTCTTGCCCGCACTCTGGTTGAGCCGGCCCTGCGCCTCGGCCATGAGCTGATGCGTGACGGTGAGCTCCTTGAGCCCCAGCTTCTTGCGGATGCCGTTGCAGTAGTCGATGTAGTCCAGCGCGGCAAGCATGTTGTCGATGCTCGTGGCGTCGCCAGCGGCGCCCATGGAGGTCACGGCCTGGTAGGCCGAGTTGCCGTTGAAGAACTTTGCCACGCCCGAAGCGCCCTGATTCTCAAAGAAGGCGACCGAGCCCGCGCCGGCGCGGGCGGCGACGGCGTCGTAGGCTGCCTGGGCCTCGTCGACGGCGGCCTGCGCTGCGGTGACCTTAGCGTCGGCGTCAGCCTTTGCCTGCTCGGCATTGGCGACGGTCTGCTGCGCGTCGGCGAGTGCCTGCTTTGCAGCGGCGATGTCTGCGTCGACCTGGTCGAGCGCTGCCTGCGCTGCGTTTACGGCTTCCTGCTGCGCGTTGAGGGCTTCCTGCGCGGTGGCAAGGGCCGCCTGGGCGTCGGCTGCGACTGCATCTGCTGCAGCCTTAGCCTCCTGCTTTGCGCTGAGCTCTTGCTGGACGGGGGAGAGGGCCTCCTCGGCGGCTTTCTGGGCCGCCTGCTTGTCGGCGAGGTCCTGCTCGGCAGCCTTCTGGGCGTCCTGCGCGGATGCGAGGGCTGCCTGGGCGTCATCGAGGGCGGCCTTTGCAGCGGCGATGTTCTCGGGCGTCTGTTCGGCGACGCGCGCGTCATAGGCCGCCTGGGCCTGGTCGAGCGCGTCCTGTGCGGCGCTTACGGCACCTTCGGCCTCGGTGAGCTCGTACTCCGCGGTGGCGAGGTCAGAGACCGCCTGGTCGCGCGTTTCCTGCGCCGCCGTTGCGGCATCGGTCGCCTTTTGGGCCTCTGCCTGGGCGGCTTCGGCCGCGGCCTGCGCGTCCGCGAGGGCCTTGGCGGCTGCGTCGGCCTCGTCCTTGGCAGAGGCGATCTTCTCGTCGGTGGCACCGGCGTCGGTGGCTGCCTTGGCGGCGGCATCCGCAGCTTCCTTTGCCGTGGCGAGGGCTGCCTGGGCGTCCTTCTGCTTGGTGGCTGCGTCATCTGCGGCGGCCTGGGCCTTCTCGGCTGCAGCCTGGCCATCCTTGGCCGTGGCTGCTGCGGCATCGGCGGATGCCTGAGCCTTCTGCTGGTATTCGGCCAGCTTGTCGCTGGCGAGCTTCTTTGCCTCGTCCGCCTTGGCGGTTACCGTGGTGGCGGCATCCTTTGCCTTGGCGTAGGCGTCCTCTGCCGCCGTGACCGCGGGCTTCTTGGCGTCGACCTCCTTCTTTGCGGCGTCCAGCTTGGTGCGCGCGGCGTCGAGCGACGCCTTGAGCTCCGCGAGCTGGCTGCTCTTTGCCTGCTGGCTGGCCGTCTGCCCCGAGGCGGTCTGCTTGCCCTCCACCGCGAGCGCGGTCGAGGGAAGGACGGTGCCAGCCACGAGCGTTGCCGACAGAATCGTCGCGACGCCGCTCCGGACGAGCGACCCAGCGGTCTTTGTATAGGGAAGGCTACGTTTCAGCTGCTGTTCTTTGTTCGTGAGAGCCATAGTCTGCGCCACGCCCTGGGGGCGGTGGCTACCTCCGCCCTGAACTCGAAGCTGCACGAAATGCCACTAGTATAGCGAACATGCCTGACTCAAAGGGGTGGGACCCTTGTGAGTCAAAATGACTCACAAGGGTCCCACCCCTTTGAGTCAGCGGAGGTTATTCGCCTTCGCCGTCGCCCTGGTAGCTGAACTCTTCGTATCCGCCGGCGTCTGCGGGCGCCTCGTACGTGGGCTCCTCGGCGACAGGCTCGGTATGCGCAGGCTCGGTGTAAGCGGGTTCTGTGTAGGTGGGCTCGACGTACGTGGTCTCCTCGTAGTAGGTCTCCTCGACGTACTCGGGCTCGGTGTATTCCTCGGTGTACGTCTCCTCGGGCTGGGCCTCGGGCTGGGCCTCGGGCTCCGGCTCGGGCTCCTCGTGCGGGAAGGCGGCCGTGGCGGAGATGGCGTCCCCGTTGATGCCGGTGGGCGCTTCGCCTGCCTGCGCGGACAGTCCGGAACCGTCACCAAGCGCGGCGAGCAGGTCGGGGGAGAGGACATAGCCCTTTGCGCCTGCGATCAGGCCAAACGCGCCCTCGGCCTTGCGCAGCTCGCCGCCAGCCTCGTCAACGGCGAGCAGCACGCTGCCGTCCGAGAGGCGCACGATCCAGGTGAGCTTGGAGAATTCGGTCCCCTCCTGGTCCTTGGCGGCGTCCACGCGCTGCTTGGTCAGGCCGCTGGCGAGCGCCACCGCGCGGCGGCTCGAGTCGTTTACCAGGCCTGCGGCGTCAACGCCGTCCACCGACTGGAGGGTGTGCAGGACCACGACGTGGCCGTCCTTGACCTCGACCGCCACGTCGGCCGTGGCGACCTTGACGTCGGCGCCGTCGTAGGAAAGCGAGCCGACAAGCGCCTTCACGTCGTCTGCGGAAAGCGCCGGCTCGACCTCGGGCTCGACCTTCTCGACGGCCACGGCCGCGGGCTTGGGCGTCTCCTTCTGCTTGGGGGCGGTGCAGCGGGGAATGACCAGCGTGCCCAGCAGGATGACCACGAGGCCACCCACCAGCGCGGCGATTGCCCAGGTGGGAAGCGGCAGCGGCGAAGAGGGCCGTGCCATGGCGGGACGTCCGTCATAGGTGGGCTTGGGGATGTCGAGGCCATAGACCTCGGCCTCCGTGCCGTCAGTGCGGATGGGGGAGGCAACGACGGGCGTGATGAGGTCCTCGTCCGCAAGGAGGAACTCCCCGGTGGACCCAAGGTCGCTCACTGCGGGAATCTCCTGCGTGACCTCGATCTTTCCGGTTGTATCAAGATCGTCGTCGGGCAGGTATAGGTAGTCGATTTTGGGACTCGTGCCGCCAAACTGCTCGTCCATGTGGGTCCTCCTTATTGTGCAACCTGAATATTCTATACCTTGAGGGAGCAAAACGGCAGGTGCAGTGACCTGGGCGTGCAAAACCGCACAAAGGGGTGGGACCCATTTGTGTCGTTAGGGCCCTTTCGTATTGGGTGCGGGCCCAAAGTGAGGCCAACTACAGAAAAGGGAGCATTCCCATTTTGAGGAAGCGGTATCCTAGACGCAGGCCTCGCGGCCGCACCGCTCGCTCGACGTCAAAGGGGGCAAGGCACATGAATGCCTTCAAGCGCATCTGCCTGTTCATTTTTGGAATTGCCGGCATCATCGCACTGACCACGCTCGCGCTGCCGTGGTTTGGCCCCTGGACGCGCGGCGCCACCGCCCTCATGTCGACCGTCTGGTATGCCACCATGGTCAAGGTGGCCCTCGGCGTGACCGCCCTAGGCGTGCTCATAACGCTGGGCCGCGCCATCTTTAGCCCCAGCAAGTCCAAGACGGTGGTCGTCACCAAGCAGAGCGGCGACGAGGTCACGGTGACCACGGCTGCCATCTCGTCTCAGGCGGCGCACATCGTCGAGGAGGACCACGACTACTTTGCCGAGCGCGTCACGGTGGTGGCCAAGCGTCGCGGCCACGTGCGCGTGTTTGTGCGCGTGCGCCCGGCCCATGCGGTCAACGTGACGGAGGAGGGCGCGCGTCTCCACGCGCGGCTCGAGGAGGGGCTGGCGGCGCTTTGCGGCAAGAGCATCGACCGCATCGTGCTCGAGTTCGTGGAGCCGGACTCACTCGATCCCAAGCCTGACTACCTGGACGTTGCCGAGCCCGTGGAGGTGACGCACTACGAGAGCGCGGCCTATGAGCCGGCGTCGTATGAGCCCCTTGCGCCCGCGGCAGCCGAGCATCCGACCGAGATCACGGTGCCCATGGCGAGCCCCGTCGAGGCGCCCGAGCCCAGGGAGGAGTAGCCCATGGAGGAGACGAAGGCTTCCGAGACGAAGGCTCCCAAGGTGAAGATCGAGGCCACGACCGAGCTGCTCGAGGAGGAGCCGCGGGACGAGGTTCTGGCTGATGCGCAGGTAGAGGAGGGCGTCGAGGAAAAGGCCGCCTCCGAGGAGGTGGCTGGCGAGGCCGAGGAGGCAGGTGCCGCCGTCGCTGTGGACGAGGGCGGCGCCGATGACGTGCCCGCCGACGCTGCGCCCGATGCCGCGTCAGAGCCCGAATCTGCGCCCGAGCCTGCCGAGGCTCCCGCCGCGCCTGCTCCCGTCGCCTCCGTGCCAGCTGCGACGCGGGGCTTTTCCGCCTGGCTCACGCTGAACTTCCCCGGCTACGAGCACACGGCCCTGGGCGCGTTCACGGGGCTGGTCCTCGCGCTTCTCGTCTTTGCCATCGGCGTCTGGCGCGTGGTGTTCATAGCGGCCATGGTCACGGGTGGCGCCGTGATCGGGTCGTTCTTTGATGGCGAGAGCGGCATCAGGCGCGCCATCCGCCGCCTGCTGGGAGGGAACAAGGGCTAGGCCCGTGGCCTGGCCAACGCGATAAACGAGTGAAGGAGATGCCATGTCAGAGCTCGAGAACGTGATTGAGGACGCTGCGTGGGAGACGCTTGAGGACAAGAAGGCCGAGAAGGCCGCCGACGAGACCGCCAAGGAGACGCTTGCCGATGCCGCCGCAGCCGAGGGCGAGGACATCGTCGCCACGACCGAAGACGTCGAGGACGAGGAGGACCTTGAGTCCGAGGACTCCCTGACCTTCTCCAACGGCGTCATCGAGAAGATCGTGGCCATCGCCATGCGCGAGGTGCCGGGCGTCGTGGGCATGAAGGGCGGCTGGATAAACCGCCTGCAGGACGCCTTTGGCGCAAGCGATGCCCGCAAGGGCGTCACCGTGGAGGTCACGCCCGAGTCGGCCGTGCGCGTGAACGTGTCGGTGCTCATCGAGTACGGAGCGTACGCCCCGCAGGTCTTTGAGGATGTGAAGAAGGCCGTGGTCAAGCAGGTCACGGGCATGACGGGCCTGGCGGTCGCGGGCGTCAACCTGCGCATCGAGGACGTGCTCACGGCAGAGGAGATTGCCGCGCGCAACGCCGAGACGGAGTTTGCCGAGGCGCCCGTCGCGGCCGTCGAGGTGGCAGAGAGCGCTGCGGCTGACGAGGAAGGGCTCGATGCCTAGCGCTTCCTCTCGCGCAAGAATCGCTGCTGACGCGGCCCCCAAGCAGGGGGTCCGCGTCGCATGCTTTGAATGGGCGCGCGCCGTGGGCTGCGTGGCCATCGTCTTTCTGCATGTGATCACGTCGATGCACAGCGCCGTGGGCTTTGAGGCGCTGGGCAGCGTGCGCATGTTTGTGGGCGGCGCGCTCGTGATTGCGTGCGGACGCTGGGCGGTGCCAGTCTTTCTCATGGTGACGGGCGCGCTGCTGCTTGACCCGGACAAGGACGTGGGGTGGGAGCGCCTGGTGCGCTACGCGCTGCGCATGGTCTTTGTGCTCTGCACGTTTGGCCTGCTCTTCTGCCTGATAGAAAGCGTCGTGACGCACGGTGGCCTGAGCGTGGCCGTGGTGGGGGAGGCCCTGCTCAACCTGGTGACGGCGCGGTCGTGGGGGCACCTGTGGTACGTGTATGCGCTGCTCGGGCTGTACCTGCTGACGCCGCTGCTGCGCGGGCTGACCGTGCGTGAGGACAGACGTCTGCTCGAGGTGGTGCTGGCCGTGCTGTATGTGGGCGTGCTGGGCACGCTGACGGTGCTGCACCTGCTGAAGCGCACGGTGTTTCTGCCGGTGGGGTTGGCGCCCGCCACGTTCTACTACCTGTTGGGGTGGTATGCGTGGCACTACCTGCGGCTGGATGGTCGAAGCGTGGCGGCTGGCGTGGGGTCTCTCGCGCTTCTGCTGATATGCCAGGCCTTGGGTCATGGTGAGCTTGCGCTGCCCGAGTACTGCCTGGTCGCGCCGTACGGGGTGCTCGTGTTCCTGCTGTTTGCGCGCTATGCGGTCGCACCGGTGGAGCGCTTTCCGCTGGTGGCGGCTCTCGCCGACTGGAGCTTTGGCATCTACGTGGTACATCCGCTGTATCTGCACGTCATCGTGCGCGTGGTCGACCCGCTGGCGTTTCCGCTCGGGGTGTATGAGCTGCTCGCCTTTGTGGTGACGCTGGTGGGATCGGTGCTGCTGGTGGATGCCGTGCGGCGCATTCCCGGCTTTTCAGGTCGCATCTAGGGGTGCGCGCTTTTCGCCGAATCCGACAAAAACCGCCCGGGAAATGTCGGGTTGGGCGTACTGTGCACGTGCGATACTAGCAAGTTGAGCAATCCTAACAGAAGGGGTGACCATGGCGGACATCGTCGACTATGTGCGCGGATGCCGAGATACGTTTGAGGAGCGGCCGCTTTGCCGCGTGGACAGCCTGGTGCTCTCGTGCCTCTCGTACCTGTGGATTCCCGAGGAGGTGCCCGACGCGGCATCGCGCGAGGGGGTCGCGCTCATCGACCTTGACGAGGGCAAGGTGCGTCTCTCGCTCACGGCGCCCATCGGAAACGGCGCCAACCACGAGCGCCTGCTGCAGGCCGTGGCGGCCAGCCCGCGCTTCTTCAACGTGCGCGCCTGCCTGGCCACGGAGCAGTCCAGCCAGGAACTGGAGCGCCAGTTTGCCGCTACCACCTTCCTTCTTCCCACGGGCGAGGCCTACGTGGCCCTGCGCGGCACAGACAACTCGCTCCTTGGCTGGAAGGAAGACTTCAACATGGCCTTCCGCCGCACGGTGCCCGCGCAGGAGTCGGCCCGTGCGTACCTCGAGCGCGTCGCGGCCGAGCTCGACGGTCCCCTCTATGTGGGCGGCCATTCCAAGGGCGGCAACCTGGCCGTCTTTGCGGCCATGATGTGCGACGCGGCCGTCCGCGCGCGCATCGCGCGCTGCTACGACCACGACGGCCCGGACTTCACGGACGAACTGGTGGCAGACCCTTCGTGGGCCGGTGCCTGGGGCCTTGTCGAGAAGACCGTGCCGGGCGAGTCGCTCATCGGCCTTCTTTTGGGAAGCCACGGCAACGACCCCATCATCGTGAGCAGCTCGCGCGAGGGCGTGCTTCAGCACGATCCCTTCTCGTGGCAGGTCGAGGGAAACGACTTTGCGCGCGAGCGTGCGCTCAGCTATGACGCCTACCGCACGGGCAAGCGAATAAACGCCTGGTTGCGCAGCATGTCCGTGGATGAGCGCGAGCGCTTTGTCGAGACGCTCTACCGCGTGGTGCGCTCTGGCGGCGAGGTGACCTTCTCGGGGCTCGTCAAGAGCCTGGGCGACGGAACGCTCTCGCTCATGCTGCAGCGCCTGGACGGGCTGCCGGAGGAGGAGCGGGAGTTCTTCCTGTCGAGCATGGGCGAGCTTGCGGCCACGATCCTGCTGGGTCCGGCGCCCAAGACGCCCGTGACCGCGGCCGAGAAGGCAAGCGCCGCCGTGGAGAAGGTCGACGACATCACGGCAAAGTTCAACGACACGATGGCCAAGTGGGAGAAGTACTTCGAATAGCAGTTCGTAGGATACGTAAGGGTGGGACCCTTTCGTATCGATACGTAGGGGTCCCACCCTTTCGTATCACCCTTTCGTATCACAGGAGAGCGAGGAGCAGACATGGACGCCAATTCGCGAAAGATCATGGGCCTTGTCAGCGAGATGAACATGCGCTTTGTGGTGCCCGTCTACCAGCGGCCCTACTCGTGGGGCGAGACGCAGTGCGTGCAGCTGTGGGACGACATCCTGAGCACGGGGCGCAAGCGCTCGTCCACGCACTTCACGGGCTCGATCGTGACCATCCAGGACGGTTCCATGTCCGAGCAGGGCGTGACGCCGCTTCTGCTCATCGACGGCCAGCAGCGCATCACCACCATCATGCTGCTGCTCATCGCCCTCGCGCGCTACGCCGAGCGCCATGGGGACGCTGGGCTTCCGTTCTCCCGTGACGAGATCGTGCAGGGCGGCTACCTCACCAACCGCTTCCGCACGGGGGACGACCACTACAAGCTGACGCTTTCCAAGACCGACAAGGCCTTCTACCAGGCATTGGTTGACAGCGTGGAGGCGGGTGGAAACGACGCGGGCGCTCCGAATGACGCAGACCGCACTTCGCGCCTGGCACGCAACCTCGCGCTCTTCGAGGCGCGCGTGGAGGCGCTGGACGACGTGGCCTCCGTCTGGGCGGGCCTGCAGCGCCTGGAGGTCGTGTCCATCGCGCTCGCGCAGGGATCGGATGACCCGCAGGTGATCTTTGAATCCATGAACTCCACGGGCAAGGACCTCTCGACGGCCGACCTCGTGCGCAACTTCGTGCTGATGGGCTACCCCGTGGCCGAGCAGGGCGAGCTCTACCGCACGTACTGGCGTCCCATTGAGGAGACGCTGGGCGTGGTAGGTTCCTCGTACGACGATGCCTTTGACGACTTCATCCGCTGCTTCCTGACCGTGGCCAACGCACCGGAGCCCTTTGTGGAGCGCGACGCGTACCCGGCGTTCAAGCGGCACGTGCTGTCGCGCGGATATGCCGAAGGCGACCGCATGAAGGTATTTGCCCTGCGGCTTCGGCGCTTCGCGGGCTACTTTGCCGCGGCGGTGCGGGGCGAGTTTGCGGGAGATGCGGACATTGCGGCGGCGCTCAGGCGCATCGGCTGGCTGGGCGTGGCGGACGCCGTGCCGCTGCTCATGGAGCTGCTCGACGGCTACGAGCGCAAGGCCTTCTCGCGCGAGGAGCTGCTGGCAATGCTGCGGACGCTCGAGTCGTACCTCTTCCGGCGTGCCGTCTGCGATTGCGAGGGGAGCGCTTTGGCGGCGTTCTTGCCCTCGCTTGCGGCACGCGTGAGCGCGACGCGCGAGGAGGAGGGCAACGTCGCCCAGGTGCTGGTGGCGGCGCTGCTCAACGAGGAGGGCACCTCTCGGCGCTTCCCGGGAGACGAGGAGTTTGCCCACGCGCTGCGCACGCGCGACATGTTTGGCTTTGCAGGCACGCACTACCTGCTGGCGTGCGTGGAGGACGCGGCGCGTGTTGGCGCGTTGGGTGAGCTCATGGCAGGCAGCTGGGGCGTCGAGCACGTGCTGCCGGTGGGTGCGCTCAAGCTGGGGGAGTGGCGTGAGGCGCTCGGGGCCGACCCCGAGCGGGCCTACGAGGAGTCGCTGGGCGCCCTGGGCAACCTCGTGCTGACCGATGCGGGCTTTGACCTGCAGGAATGCACGTTTGACGCAAAGCGCGGGCGCATGGCTGCAAAGCAGGCGCTAGCCACGTGGGATGGCGTGGCCGGCGTGGATGCGTGGGACGCTGCCGCGATTGCGGCGCGTACCGAGAGACTGGCGACCCAGGCGCTTTCCATCTGGCGGCTTCCGCAGCTCTCCGACGAGGACAGGCGCGCGTATCGTGCGATGGGCCGTGCCGCCACGGCTGCCGGCGCCACGTTCGCGGACCTCTTTGCGGCGGGCATCGTCGAGATGGATGACGTGCTGGTGAGCGCCAACCTCATGTATGCGGGCCGCGCGACCGTGACCTCCACCGGCAAGATCATGCTGGCAAATGGCGAGATGTTTGACGACCCGACTGCGGCCTACGAGCGCTTCTTGGGCACGGTCGGTGCCGCGGCGGGCGGCCTCAACGGATGGCTGTACTGGCGCCGTGGCGAAGGCGGCCCCACCCTGGACGAGCTGCGCTTGCGCCTCTAGCGCATACCGATACGAAAGGGTTACGCCCCTATGTATCGCCCGATACGTAGGGGCGTAACCCTTTCGTATCGGTCGGTTAGTTAGCCAAGGTAAAACGTTGCATAACCTCTTCTCCTTGCGTAAACTCATGCACATATGTGAACGAGCGGGGAGAAGGAAGGCATGGGCAACGACGGGAGCGACATCTCGACGCGGGAGCTGTGGCAACGGCTCCTTGACGCCCCTTCCGTCGAGGCGTATCTTGCGGAAAACGCCGGCGCCTGCATGCTGCCTCCCTTCTGCGACTACATCACCGGCCTGTGCGTTGCGTGTGGCGAGAAGCCCGAGCATGTCATCAACCGCAGCGGGATAGAGCGCTCCTTTGGACACAGGCTCTTCTCGGGGGAGCGGCGCCCCTCGCGCGACACGGTGCTCAGGCTCGCCTTTGCCTTTGGCCTCGATGTCGAGGGTGCCCAGCGGCTGCTGGAGGTCGCGCATCTCTCTCCCTTGCACCCGCGCATCATGCGCGACGCCGTGATCGCGTTTTGCCTGCACAGGCGCATGACGCTCATGGACGCACAGCAAACGCTCTACGACAACGGACTTCCCCTCATGGGCAGCAAGGCGACCGTCTGACTACAAACCGATGCGGAAGGGTGGGACCCCTACGTATCGCGCGATACGTAGGGGTCCCACCCTTCCGTATCACCGAGCTGGGCGCCTTTCGTGTGCGGCATGAGTCCATCCACCAAATGTTGTCTGCCAGGCAACCAGCGCAAACGCCCCGATTGATATCTTCAGGCCACCTGAGAACCATCGACGAGAGGGTGTGATTGCGATGAAGAAGTCCCTTATCGGCTTGGCCGCTGCGTCCCTGTTGTTGACCGTGTTTCTCGTAGGGTGCGGAGGTTCCCAGGAGGCGGCTCCCGCAGAGCCGGCGGCAGAGCCCGAGGCTACAGCAGAGACCACGACCGAGGAAAAGACGCCCCTCGACTCGCAGGCCCTTCTCGACGCGGTGTTCGCGGTCTGCCCGATCGACCTGAGCCAGATGGACAACATCAAGGTCGGGGCCGAGCACGACGGCAAGGTCGAGGTGACCTTTGACTCCGCGGCGGGCCCCTTCTCCTACACCCTGGACGCCTACACGGGAGAGATCCTCGACAAGACGGAGCCTGAAGTCTCGGCGGAGGTCAAGGCGGCCGACCCCACGGAGGAGGCCATCAATGCCTGCTTCAACTCGCTTGACGGCTATAACGGTGGCGCCGAGAACATTAAGGTGAAGTTCGTCGAGTCTGATGGCGCCCAGAAGATCGAGGTCGAGTTTGACTGGAATGGCGAGCATCACGACATGCTCTACGATCCGGCAACGGGCACGATCGGCTAGCGGCGCAAGGTCAGCAGAAACAAGCACGTGGGCAGGGCCGCGGCCTTGGTGTCAGGGTCGCGGCCCACAGGTAGAAACGCGAGGCGCACATGGACCACGACGTCTTCATCAGCTATTCCCACAAGGACAAGGCCGTGGCGGACGCCATCTGCGCGACCCTCGAGGCTGACGGCATCCGCTGCTGGTATGCCCCGCGCGACATCGTGCCCGGTGCCGACTGGGCGGCCTCGATCATCGAGGCAATCAAGACCACCAAGGTGATGGTCCTCGTCTTCACGGACTTTGCCAACGCCTCGACGCAGGTCCTGCGCGAGGTCAACAACGCCGTGAGCAACGGCGTGGTCATCGTGCCCTTCAAGCTCACCGAGTCGCTGCCCACCGAGGGCATGCAGTACTACCTCTCCACGGTGCATTGGCTCGACGCCATGAACCGCCCGCTCGAGCGCAGCGTGGCACAGCTCGACGAGCTGGTGAAGGCCCTGCTCAACGGCACGGCCGCCCGCGCTGACGCGGCGCAGTTCCAGGAGGCGGCCCCGACGGGAGGGACTGGGGGAGGCAAGCTTCCCAAGTGGCTGATTCCCGTCGCTGCCGTGGGCGTCGCTGCCGTGGTGGGGACGGCCGCCTTCCTTGGCCCGCGCATGGCAGGGGGCGGTGCGGGTGGTGACGGGGCGAGCGCCGCGTCCTCGGGCGGCTCCACGACGCTCGAGACCATTGCCGTTCCGGCCAACGGCAACGCCCAGCTGTCCGACCCTGACAATTCGGGTGCGCAGGGCAACCTCCAGTGCAACTACCAGAACGGCGCCATAGCGGCCTCCGACGGAGAGTGGTTCTACTACCGCAGCAACGACGGCATGAGCCTCTACAAGATGCGCCTTGACGGCTCCGAGAAGACCAAGCTCAACGAGCAGCAGTCCAGCTACATCGGGGTGATTGACGGCTACGTGTACTACTACGTGGGCGGCAAGAGTTCCGGCATCTGGCGCATGAAGACCGACGGCAGCCAGCAGACTAATCTCTATGTCGGAACGCTCGAGGACATGTGCATCGTGGACGGGCGCATATTCTTCAAGAACTCGCTCGACGGCCTCAAGCTGTACAGCGTGGCGCTCGACGGTACCGACCTGCGCAAGGAGGGTGACCTGGAGCAGCTCTACTACCTCACGTTTTGGGGCGGCAAGATGTACTGGTCCAACGACGATGACGGGGGCTGCCTCTATCGGGCAAACTACGACGGCAGCGAGGCCACCAAGCTGACCGAGAGCGGCGTGGACACCATCATGGCCACCGATGGCTACATCTACTACAACGACCTTGGCGACTACCATTCGTACCTGATGAACGCGGAGACGCTCGAGACGCACGAGGTGCTCTTTGACGGCTTCTACGGGGCGACCATCAGCAGCTATGGCCTGATCGGCGGCAGCTCGAGCTACAACCTGCACCTGTATCGCAACGAGTTGGGCAGCAAGGCGGAAAACGTCGTGGTGGATGTCAAGGCAAAGAACGTCACGGTGGTGGAGGGCTACGTCTTCTATACCAGCGAGGACGACAACCAGGTCTACATGGTGGATATCTACGGCGAGAACAACCAGCTGGTCTAGCGCCAGCCGATACGGAAGGGTCCCACCCCTACGTATCACGTGATACGTAGGGGTGGGACCCTTCCGTATCGGTCAGAGGCTGAAGGTGGGGCGGTCCTCGATGCAGTAAGACATCCAGGTGCCGTTTTCGATGACCTCCTCGCGCGCAAGTCGGCGGAAGAGGGCATGGCGTGCATCCTGGTCAGGCTTTCGCTCGTACTCGTCCGCCGCGCGCTCGAACAAGAGCGCCATCCGCTCGTGGTCGTGGACCTTGCGCTCAAGCGAGAGGCTCCCGTAGTAGCCCGACACAAAGAGCGTCACGGCGGAGGCGCAGCCCAAGGCGATCTTGAGCCACGAGCAGATGGAGATGCCCAGCACCTCACGCGCCATCACGGAGGGGAAGGCAAATTCCAGCACGCAGGTAAGCAGGAAAAGCAGCATGGTCACCGCGAGCATGGCCTGCACCACGGCGTCGCTCGTCTGCGCCTTGCGTCCGTCACGCCGGGCGGCACGGCGGTGATAGGCGGCCTGGCCGTCAATCCACTCCTCCTTGACCTGGTCCTGCCCTGCCTCTGGCACAGGCTTTCCGCAAGCGATGACCGCCCCGACGGCCGCCCGGACCCAGCCGATGTCTTCTCGCTGCGTCCAGGGGAAATCATCCGCGGCGAAGGCCTCGATTCCCAGCGTGGCAAGGTGCCCCTGCACGCGCAGCGTCTCGGCCAGCACGCGGTAGTGGACGTAGCGCTCGTGGTTGCCGCCGCGCGTCACCCTCCGGTAGAGGAGGGCGTAGGCCGCCATGATCGCGCCGTAAGCCACGAGCATGAGGCGCAGCTCCGCCTCGTCGTAGAGAAGAAAGGCCAGGACAAGTGCCACGCAGCACGTGGAAAGCCAAAGCATCGCGGAGAGGTAGCGCTCCTGGTGATGCACCGAGAGGCGATCTGCCGCCTCGTAGGCTTCCTGCAGGCTGGGGGTGTCGGTGCCGGCAGGCTCGCCGAGCAGTGCCTGGCAGTCGGCGTTGAAGGCGTCGGTGCGCGCAAGCGCCTCGGCCGAGGCCCCCTCGAGCCGGCACTCGCCGTCCCCGCAGGAGAGGCGCGCGTGGCTTCCATAGGGGGGTACGCGCTTTTGGGAAGGTAAGGTCACGACCTGCGAATGCGGGTAGGTCTCGGCAAGGTCTGCCAGGGCCTCTCGCACCTGACTCCCCTCCGCGCTACCAGCGACCTCGATGACGATGGGAATGCCCACGGGCGTCCTGCCTCCGTTCAACCGCGCCTAGCAGGCCCCTACATCCGGTAGATGCTCAGGCCGTCGAACTCCTGGATGAGCTCGAGCATCTTCTCCATCGGCGCCGCGTCCTTGAGTACCTCCTGGTCGGGAAGGTCGTCAAAGGGGACGAGGTCGTGGTGGAGGCGTGTGCGCTCCCGCATGGCGGTATCGTTCCTTCCGTCCAGCCGACCCACGTGCTCATCGCCAAAGCGCCATCCCAAGGAGCGCTTCTCGGCGCACCAGCGGTCGTGCTCGCTGCGGGCGAGGGCGTCAAGCTCCGTCTCGTCAAAGGCGGTGACCAGCTCGTAGTCGACGGCGCGGTCGGTGTAGAAGCAACCGATGGCCTCGAGCCGCCGCGCGTAGCCCTTGGCCTGCGCGATGTTCGAGAGCTTGTATTCCAGCGAGATCTCCTCCTCAAAGCTGCGGACCATCTCGTCGGGCGTCGTGGCCCCACAGTAGCGGCCGTTCAGTGCCAGCGCAAAGTCGTATAGGTTGAGGTAGTTGGTGTCCGAGAGGTAGAGTCCCGTGCGCTTCTTCTTGCGCTCGATGACCACGTTGATGGTGCCGCTCGGGTCGGGGCGCGAGGTGTCGGGCTCAAAGGTGGCGATGACGTCGGCAAGGGCCACGATCTCGTCTATGTCGTCCACGAACTTGCTGCGGCCCTCGCGCACGGCACCGGAGCGCTTGCGGTATCCCTCGTAGAGCATGTCGCGATACGACTTTGCCACAAGCACCTTGGCCTCGTAGGTCTTGTCAAAGAAGTAGGTCCAGCGCATGCTGCCGTCCGAGAACGTGATGTCGAAGTCGCAGGCAAAGATGCCGCCGCGGCTGTTCTGCCCGTACGACGCGCGATCCCAGCACTGCAGCTCGTCGCAGAGCATGAGCAGGTAGGCGAGGGGCTGGCCGTCGGAGAGGCGCAGGGGTTCGGACGTGTGGAGCAGCCCGCGGATGGTGAATTTGAAGAGGCTGTTGTGCAGGATGATGGCCACGAAGGTGTCGAGCAGCTCGACGGGGATCTGTTCGTAGGCCTCGATGTCGCGGTTGCGATCGAGGAGGGTCTTGGCAAGGACGAGCCCGCTGAAGTAGGCATGGTCCATGAAGAGGTAGTCCATGTTGCTCGCGTCTCTGTGGACGCCGCGGTCCAGAAGGACGCGATGCAGCTTGTGCCGCACGAGGTAAGGCTCCATGTCCACGCGGTCAAGGTAGCTCTGGGCCAGGCGCTCGGTGATGGCGCGGGCGTAGAGGTCGTTGAGATCGCCCAGGCGCGTGAACGCGAAGTCCTCCATGTTGCGATACGACACGTGTGGAGAGAACCCAAAGGCGTCATTGTTGCGCTTGTCGAGCTGGCAGACGTAGGCCTTCATCTGCTGGTGGGCAATCTCGAAGGGGTAGCCGATGTCGTGGAAGAGCGAGGTGAGCCCCCAGTATTTGAGGAAGTGGCAAGCCGCGGCGGGTCCGTCGGCCAGGCCGTAGCGTGCGTTGTAGGCAGCGCGGATGGCCGCATGGTTTCGGTAGATGGCGAGCCCTATGAGGAACACGTAGGCGCTGTGAGAGTAGTGGTCGCGATGCTTCATGAGAAGCGAGCTGGCGTTGGCTTCGTGCTCGGCGAGTAGCTCGAGGAGCAGGGGCGCTGCGTCGTAGCCCGGTCCGAAAGGCTTGAAGATCTCGCAGTAGCTGTAGTAGATGTCAAAGGCGTCCTCGCGCGAGCCCGATACCAGGAAGCGGCCGATGGCTTGCTCAAGGCTCAGGCGGTCGAGGTCACGCTCCATGTTGAAGGGGATGGCATGAGCCTTGGCGCTGCGACCGTCGCTGTCCTCGAGGGCGATGCGGGTCGGGTCATAGGTGTCGAAGCACAGGTCCTCGCAGGCGTCGCGGATGAAGGCGAGGGCGTCGCGCCCGTAGGAGCGCTGCGTTTCGGGCGGGTCAGGTATGGTGACGGATTGGCTTACGCCATAGTCGCGCAGGTTCTTCTCCTGCATTGCGCGGAGCGCGTTGTAGCCCATGGTTGTGCCTCCTTTGCTGGCCTTTGGTCAACTCTAGCAGGCACAAAACGTCCCCTTGTTGCCTGGCTGACAACAAGGGGACAAGGCACCGATCAATACGAAAGGGTGGGACCCCTACGTATCACGTGATACGTAGGGGTCCCACCCTTTCGTAACGGTTACTCGCCGGGCTTCGCGGGAGGCTCGCCGCCGTTGCCGGGGCCATGGCCGCCACCGTCAGGCGGAGCCGCGGGAGGCTCGCCTCCGGGGCCGCCCATGCCGCCTGCAGGCAGCGTGAACTCGATGGCTGTGCCGGTGCTGGCGGTGCCTGCGCCGTATTCCACGCCGTCAACGTAGAGCTTGTGGCCGTTGAGGTCGATGGCGTCGGCATCACAGGTGAGCGAGGTGACGTAGGAGTCGCCGGTCAGCACCCACTTCGAGCCGCTCTCGATCTCGACGTACACGGCCCCCTCGTTTGCGGGGTTCACGGCACCCGTCAGCGTCGAGGAATCCTTCAGGTACATGTTGAGCTCGGACACGGAGTCGACGAGGACGTCGCCGTTGATGGCCTGGTCAGAGGCGTTAAGTGTGACGTGTCCGCCGTTGCTGCCCTCGCTGCCCCAGCCTGCGGCGGCGAGGCGCATGAAGTTGCCGCTTGCGTCCTCGTTTGTGATCGTGGCGCCCGAGAGGCTGATGGTCGCGACGGTGTTGTTCACAAAGAAGACGTCGCCGTTCTTGTTGGTGAGCGAGCCACCTGTCATCGAGAAGTTGGCCTCGCCCTCGGCCGCGTCGCCCGACATGGACTGATAGATCATGACGGCCTGGTACCATTCGCTCTTGTCGCTGTTCTTGGTTGTGTTGCTGGCGGTGAGGTCGACGTCGTTCAGTTCGACGGAGTTCTTGCCCTCCACCACGACGCCCTGAGACGCGGTGGACTCGAGCGTCGCGTCGCTTACGTGCACGTCGGCGGTGGAGTAGATGACGGGCGAGCCCGTGCCGTCGGTGAGGTAGGTGCCGCCGTTCACGTTCTGCGTGCCGCCGCCGCGGTCGGAGCGGATGGCGGCCGACGAGTTGCCCGTGGTGTGGATGTAGAGGTCGGTTGCGTTGAGGGTGCCCCCGCCCGTGACCATGATGCCGCCCGAGCAGTTGCCGTCGGTCTCGATGAGCGAGTTGGAGATGTTGAGCGTGGTCCCTTCGTCATAGCTGAAGACGGCGTTGGCATGCGTGCCGCTCGTGTTGACGTAGACGCCGGAGAGGTCGAGCGTGGCGCCGTTGGTGGCAAAGACGGCGGCGTTGGTGCCGTAGAAGTCAGACTCGTCGCCGTCGGAGTCCCCGGTCTTGAGGACCTCGAGGTCAGCATAGGAATCGGTGGTCCCGTCGGCGGTGATGGCGTGGCTTTCGCTCGCGTCGTCGGTGATGGTCTGGTTGATGGTGAGGTCGTCACGCGTGAGCACGAAGGGCTCTGATGCGTCTTCCTCCTGGGTCTCCTGCTCGCTGGTCTCGGAAGGCTCTTCCTCGACAGACTCGGTCTCGGTGACCTCTGCCTCTGGCGTCTGTGCGCCGCAGCCTCCCAGTACGACGGCAAGCGCGAGGGGGAGGGCCAGCAGTTTCTGTGTTGTCATGGGTTTCTCCCTTCGTTATCCGACAGGGATACCGTACGCCCACAACCTTAAGCTTTCTTGAAGAATATGTCAGTCAATCACTGCACATTAAGCTGTAAGGATTTTCAGGCTGACCGAGGGGAGCATCTCCTCTGATACGTAGGGGTCCCACCCTTCCGTATCACACGGGTCGGTTGATTCCAAAAGTCCTTGCATAGCGCTGAGATGGGATGGGTACCATGACGGTACAAGAGCATGATCCGCTTTTCTTGGAGAAAGAAGGAACCATGTGGAACATTGCTGACATCAAAGCCAAGGGCCGCGAGGCCTTCAAGCTCAACTACTGGCCCTGCGTGATCGTGAGCGCCATCTATACGCTGCTTTTGGGCGGAAACGCGGCGCGCGGAACGTCGGGCCTGAGGCCGGACACGACCGCCCTCGATGTGCAGGTCAACGGCCAGACGCTCGAGAGCGCCACGCAGGGCATGTCCAACGAGCAGGTGGCCGCAATCGCCGGCGTCACCTTCGTTGCGCTGCTCTTTGCGCTGGGGGTTGCCTTCCTCGTCAAGGCGTTTCTCATCAACCCCGTCGAGGTCGGTGCAAACCGCTTCTTCAAGAACAACATCCACGACCAGACCACGGGAGTCGGCGTGATAACCGAAGGCTTCTCTGACTTTGGGCGCACCTTCCTGACGCTGCTTCTGCGCGACCTGTTCATTGGCTTGGGCTGCGTCGTGTTTGTCATCCCGGGCCTCGTTTTGATGTATGCCTTCCGCATGGTTCCCTTCATCGTCAAGGACAACCCCGAACTTGGGCCAATGGACGTCCTCAAGCGCTCGTATCAGATGATGCAGGGCAACAAGTGGCAGTCGTTCCTGCTCGACCTCTCCTTCATTGGGTGGTATCTCGTCGGCATCGTCACCTTTGGCCTGGGCATGATCTTCTGGACGAGCCCGTACACCATGAGCGCCAATGCGGCCCTTTATGAGGAGCTGAAGGGCAACGTCGCCTAAGGCGCTTCGACATCTTTATTGATCGGCCGTAGTCCCGCCTGCGAACGCCTGCAGGCGGGACTACACTGTTTAGGTATTTTTGACAACGCGGGTACGCAAACCAGGGGGTCCATTCATGGAAGCGGACGTCGCACCAAACAACTTCTTGGCGGGCTTGGACACGGTCGATATCGTCGCCTCGCTCATCGTGATCATCTTGACGGTGGCTGCCGCCGTGTTCCTTGCGCGCCTCGTCTCGCGCTATGCCCGCAAGTTCCTCAACAACATCAATGCGGGCAGCGTGTCCATCGTCATCAATCTGGCCCGCGGCGTCATCGCCTGGGTCACCATCAGCTTTCTGTGCGAGTCCATCTTGGGCATCAAGATGTCGGGCGTCGTGCAGGCGCTGGGCATCACCACGCTCATCGTTTCGCTGGGCCTGCAGGACTTCATCAAGAACATCGTGGCGGGCATGCAGATCGTGGTGACAAACCTCTTTACCGCGGGGGACCAGCTTGAGGTGGGGGCTATACGCGGCGAGGTGCTTGACGTCAGCTGGCGCGAGACGGTCCTTCGCGACAAGGACGGCAACACCCACGTGCTGCCCAACTCGCTGCTGGTCAACGAGGCGTTCATGCGGCGAGAGGGAAAGATGGTCCGGCGCTACATCGTCACGTGCGACATCAAGCCGGGCCTTGACCTCGACCGCATTGCGGACGACATCACCACGCTCGTCGACGCGGCGCTCGACGAGAAGGGCATTCGGGCGGAGGAGCCCACGGAGGTGCGCTTTTTGGGGTCCACGGCAAACGGCGTGCAGGCGTCGATTCGCATCTACCTGACGGACATCTCCCACACGACGCTCGGCATGGACACGGTCATGCGCACCATAGGGGAGCGTGGCTACCTGGCCGACTGGACCAACGAGAGCCCCGCGCAGGAGCAGTGGCGCACGTCTGAAGAGTAGCTGACTCAAAGGGGTGGGACCCTTGTGAGTCAAAATGACTCACAAGGGTCCCACCCCTTTGAGTCAGCGGGTGACTTCGCGCAGGGCGATGCTCAAGACCATGGGCGCCCAGGCGCAGAAGCGCTCGGGATGGTCTGCCAGTTCCGCCGCCAGCTCGTCTACGCCGACCCACCGCACGGCCATCACCTCGGACGGGTCAGGCGTGACCTCGCCGGCGGGACGTCCCAGCAGCACATGGTCGTACTCGTGCTCGGCAAGGCCATTCTCAAACGCCTCGTAATAGACGAACGAGTCAAGTTCTCGCAGGTCGCAAGCCTCGCACCCGAGCTCCTCGCGCACGCGGCGCCGTGCCGCGTCCAGCACCTCCTCGCCTGCGCGGGGGTGCGAGCAGCAGGAGTTGGCCCACAGTCCTCCCGAATGGTACTTGCCCTCCGCGCGCTGCGCCAAGAGCAGCTCGGGACCTTCGCCGCCCGCGCGGACGAGCACGACGGAGAAGGCGCGGTGCAAGAGGCCCTCTGCATGCGCCTCCCACTTGGTGGCGCTGCCTTGGACCCGGTCGAGGCCGTCAACCAAGATGAGCGCGTCGTCGCGCGCGGGGTCTTGCTCGAGCATGACACGGGTGTCCATGGGCGCCTTCCTTCCGCCAAACCAAAAGCCGTTCATAGTGTAGCCGTATGCGGGTGGTTCGTCTCCTTTGCCGCTCTTTTCCACCCGCTAACACCGCGAGGGAAACAAAGCGATAAAATTTTCTCTACCTGTGTCTCATTGCACTCACTGTCAGACGAAAGGGGACCCCTGGTGGCTGATACCGGTTCTTCCATCTTTACCCAGCAGGCTCGCGAGAGGCTTCAGAGTCCCGACGATCTCGATAGGTACGTCCGCGTGACCTCGCCGAGCGTGTGGGTTATTCTCGGTGCGGTCGTGGCGTTGCTCTTTGGGCTCCTTGCCTGGGGCATCTTTGGGTCCGTCTCGGCAAACGTGGGCACCATGGCGGCCAAGGTGAACGGCCAGACGATCTGCTTCGTAGACGCGAACGACATCGCAAAGGTCACCGCGGGAGACGAGGCGCTGGTCAACGGCGTTTCCACCAAGGTCGCATCCGTGTCCAAGACGCCCTACTCCAGGGACGAGGTCAACTCGATGGTCAACAACGACTTCCTCTCGCTCAGCCTCATGAAGGGCGACTGGGCGTATCTCGTCACCTTTGAGGACACCGATGTCGAGGAGGACGTGCCGCTGACCGCGAGCATCACCACCGAGCGGGTCGCTCCCATCTCCCTCGTGCTGGGGTAGTGCCATGGCAAGAAAGATAGAGAAGGTCCCCCAAGTCATGCAGATGGAGGCGCTCGAGTGCGGCGCCGCCTGCCTGACCATGATACTTGCCTACTACGGCCGCTGGGTCCCGCTCGAGCGCGTGCGCTCGGAATGCGGCGTCTCGCGCGACGGCAGCAAGGCCGTGAACATCCTCAAGGCCGCACGCAGCTACGGCCTCACCGCCAAGGGCATGACCTTCTCGGTCAATGCGCTGCGCGAAAAGGGCACCTACCCCTGCATCCTGTTCTGGAACTTCAACCACTTTGTGGTGCTCTGCGGCTTCAGCCGCAAGTACGCGCACATCAACGACCCGGCCCGTGGCCAGGTCAGGGTGCCCATGGACGAGTTCGAGAAGTCCTTTACCGGCGTGGTGCTCACCTTCGAGAAGACCGACGCGTTCCAGCCGGGTGGCGAGCCCCCCTCGGCCATGAAGGCCGCCCTCGCGCTCCTCGAGGGCATGGGCCCCTCGATCGCCTTCGTCATGATCACGGCCGCCATATCGTCGCTTCTGGGCATCTTCAACACGTCGCTCAACCGCGTGTTCCTTGACCACGTGCTCTCTGGCGACAACCCCGACTGGTTGGTGCCGCTCACGGGCATCATGTTCTTGATCGCGCTGCTCTCGTGCATCGTCGGCCTGCTCAATGCGATCTACCTCATGCGCATCCAGGGCAAGATCGCCGTCGTGTCGTCGTCGCGCTTCATGCGTCACCTGCTGCACCTGCCGGTCGAGTTCTATTCGCAGCGCATGGTCGGCGACATCCAGCAGCGCCAGTCCGCCAACGAGAGCATCGCATTTGCGATCGTGGGCCAGCTTGCCCCGGTAATCATCAACATCGCCACGCTCTTTTTGTACCTCATCATCATGCTGCGCTACAGCATCCCGCTTACGCTGGTCGGCATCACGACCGTCGCGATCAACGTCTTCGTGGCGCGCTATATCTCCAAGAAGCGCGTCAACGTCGCCCGCTCCATGGTCACCGACGGCGGCAAGTTGTACGCCACCACGGTGAGCGGCATGGAGATGATCGAGACCATCAAGGCCGCCGGCGCCGAGAACGGCTACTTCCAGCGCTGGGCCGGATACCAGGCAAACGTGGCCGAAGGCACCTCGCGCATGGTGGGCATCAACGAGTACCTGGGTGCCATCCCCGGCGTCCTGTCATCTTTGAGCAACCTCACGGTGCTCTTGATGGGCATCTGGCTCATCATCTCGAGAGGCTTCACGCCCGGCGCGCTCCTTGCCTTCCAGGGCTTCCTCGGCTCGTTCATGGGGCCGGTCTCGCAGCTCATCGGCCTTGGCCAGAACATCCAGGAGACGCAGACCGAGCTCGAGCGCGTGGACGACGTCATGAAGTACAAGTGCGACGTCCCCGAAGACCTTGACGAGGAGGACCTCTCAGGCATCGAGCGCGAGAAGCTCATGGGCCGGGTCGACCTCAAGGGCATCACCTTTGGCTACTCTCCCTTGGAGCCGCCGCTCATCGAGGACTTTGACCTGCATCTGGAGCCGGGGCAGTGGGTTGCCCTGGTGGGCGGCTCGGGCTGCGGCAAGTCGACCATCGCCAAGCTCGTGAGCGGCCTGTACAAGCCCTGGGCGGGCGAGGTCCGCTTTGACGACAAGCTCGAGGCGGAGATCCCGCGGGCCGTCCTGCGCGGCTCCCTTGCCGTCGTTGACCAGGACATCGTCACCTTTGACGACACGGTGGGGGAGAACGTCAGGCTCTGGGACCGCTCCATCGAGGACTACGAGGTCATCATGGCCTGCCGCGACGCCGAGATCCACGAGGTCATCGCCGCGCGCGAGGGCGGCTATGGCAGCCGCATCCTCCCGGGAGGGCGCAACTTCTCGGGCGGGCAGCTGCAGCGCCTCGAGATCGCCCGCGTGCTGGCGCAGGACCCCACGGTCATCATCCTGGACGAGGCGACGAGCGCCCTTGACGCCCAGACCGAGTCCAACGTGATTCAGCGCATCAAGGACCGCGGCATCACCTGCATCGTGGTCGCCCACCGCCTTTCGACCATCCGCGACTGCGACGAGATCATCGTGCTCGATCGGGGCAAGGTGGTCGAGCGAGGCAAGCACGAGGACCTGCTTGCCGCCGATGGCGCCTACGCAAAGCTCGTGAGGAGCGACTAACATGAGGCTGCAAGAATCACAGATTGAGATCAGGCAGCACCTGGACGAGGAGGCCTTGGAGCGCAGCTATGCGGAGCTTGCCGCGAGCGTGAGCGCCAAGCACAAGGCGCCCATGTTCCGCGCGGACGACCTCGAGATGGCCGACGGTGCCGTGCTTGCGTGCCTGCGCCACTGCGGGGCCAAGCCGGGCAACGTGCCGGACGACTCCCTGACCGACATCAACGAGCGCCTTGACTACCTCTGCCGCCCATCGGGCACCATGCACCGCGACATCCGCCTCAACGGCACGTGGTACAAGGACGCCATCGGTGCCATGCTGGGCAAGCTCGACACGGGCGAGTCCATCGCGCTGCTTCCTGGCGCCATGGGCGGCTATGTCTACCAGGAGCCGGGCACCGGCGCCAAGGTGAAGGTCACCAAGGCGGTGGCGGCGCACATCCAGGAGGAGGCCGTCCTCTTCTATCGTCCGCTGCCCCAGGGCGCCCTCACCGTTCGTGACCTGCTGCTGTTCCTTGCCAGGGTCTTCGACATGAGCGACTACTTCTTTGTGGTTGCCGCGGCGGCCGTGACGACGTTGGTGGGCTTCCTCCCCGCATGGGCAAACAAGCTGGCGTTTGGCACCGTCGTGCCGAGCGGCCAGGTGGACCTCATCATTCCCTTGGGCGCGCTCCTTCTGGGCGTCTCGCTTTCGAGCACGCTTCTGGGCATCTGCCGAAGCATCGTGATGAATCGCGTGACCACCAAGCTCAAGATCGCCTCTGAGGCCGCGACCTTCTCGCGCGTGCTCCTGCTGCCCACCTCCTTCTTCAAGGAGTACGCATCGGGCAACCTGGCAAGCCGCGTCTCGCAGGTGACCTCCCTCATGCAGATGCTGACCTCCATGTTTCTGGGGTCGGGACTGACGGTGGTCTTCTCGCTTGCCTACCTGGGGCAGATTGCGGTCTTGGCTCCCTCGCTCGTGGCGCCGGCGTTTGCGATCGCGCTTCTGCAGGCGGTGCTCACCATCGTGGCCACGCTGATATCGTCGCGCAGGCAGCGCAAGGTGATGGAGGCGTCCGCGGGTCTTTCTGGCCTGGTGACGGCGCTTCTCAACGGCGTGCAGAAGATCAAGCTTGCCGGTGCCGAAAACCGCGCCTTCTCCAAGTGGGCGCACGCGTATTCCACCTATTCCCGCGCGGCCTACAACCAGCCGGTCTTGGAGCGCGCCCTTCCGGTCTTCGTGTCGCTCATCGGCATGATGGGCTCCATCTCCATCTTCTACCTGGCGGGGAGCCGTGGCATGACGCTGGCCGACTACATGTCGTTCAATGTGGCATATGGGCAGGTCAGCGGTGCTGTCATGGGCCTTGCGAGCATCGCTGCCCAGCTTGCCCAGATACCCCCCATGCTCGAGATGGTCAAGCCCGTCTTGGAGGCTACGCCCGAGATGGCGGACGACAAGCCGAGCGTAGGGACGCTCAACGGCAGCATCGAGGTCTCCAACGTCTCGTTCCGCTATACCGACAACAGCCCCTACGTCCTGCACAACATCTCGCTCAAGATTCGCTCGGGCGAATACGTTGCCATCGTGGGCAAGAGCGGCTGCGGCAAGTCGACGCTCATGAGGCTGATGCTGGGCTTCGAGAAGCCGGAGCGCGGCAACATCTTCTATGGCCCGTATGACGTGAGCAAGGTCGACCTGCGGAGCCTGCGTCAGTCCATCGGCACCGTCATGCAGGACGGCAAGCTCTTCATGGGCGACATCGCCTCCAACATCACCATTGCCTCGCCTGGCGCCACGCTCGACGACGCGTGGGCGGCTGCCGAGATTTCGGGCATCGCTGACGACATCCGTCGCATGCCCATGGGCATGCAGACCATACTCTCCGAAGGCGCGGGCGGCGTCTCGGGCGGACAGCGCCAGCGCATCATGATCGCCCGCGCCGTGTGCGGCAAGCGGCGCATCCTCATGCTTGACGAGGCGACGAGCGCCCTCGACAACGTGACGCAGAAGCATGTGGCCGACTCCCTCGAGCAGCTCAAGTGCACGCGCGTGGTCGTGGCGCACCGTCTTTCCACCGTGCGCCACTGCGACCGCATCCTGGTCGTTGACGCGGGGCGCATCGTGGAGGAGGGCACCTACGAGGAGCTCATCGCCAAGGGCGGCTTCTTTGCCGACCTGGTGGCGCGCCAGAGGATCGAGTAGGGTCAAGAGCCGCTCTCGCAAAACAGTCGTACGCTCGCCGGGCGGGGAAGCGCTCCTCGCCCGGCCCATTGTTAACAATTGGCCGTTTTTTGGCCTCAGTCGACTACCATTGCAAGGTAGTCTGCAACCAACGAGGGGACTTGCCATGTTCAGCATCCAGCACTTCATCTGGCTTGCCATCTGCGCCGTGGGCATCTTTGTGTCCCTGCGCCACATCCTTGTGCACAAGATCTCGATCTTTCAGGTTCTCAATGTAGCCTGCGTGCTCGCCCTCATCTCTGAGCTCATCAAGATCTTTGCCAACATCCAGATGGTGCCCACGGCGGACGGCAGCGCCATGCACATGTTCATGGAATGGCGTCACCTGCCCTTCCACCTGTGCTCCATCCAGATCTTCTTGATCTACTACACGCGCTTTACCGAAAGCAACCGCAACCGCGAGATCGTCCTTGCGTTCATGTATCCCACCTGCATCCTGGGCGCGCTGATGGCCCTGCTGATGCCGTCCATCTTTACCAACGGCATCACGCCTGCGCAGGCGTTTACCCATCCCATCGGCTTCCAGTTCTTCATCTATCACTCGATGCTTATCGTGCTGGGCGTGTGCATCGCCAAGAGCGAGGAGGTCAACATCAAGTTCTCGCACCTCTATTCAACGCTGGCGATCATGGGTGCGTTTACGATCCTTTCGATCTACCTCAACTCTGCCTTTGCCTATCCCACCTACGAGGGAATCACGCTTCTTTCGGTGGAGAACACGCCCAACTTCTTCTTTACCTTCCGCACGCCCGTGGGCATCCTTCTGACCGAGATTTGGCAGTGGTACGTGTACCTGGCCATCATCGTGGCGCTGGCCATCGTGCTCATCACGCTCTTCTACCTGCCGTTCAGGAACAAGAAGTAGGGAAGAGAGGGCTTCGATAAAAAGCCAATCGTCCTTAGGAGCCATTTCTCTGGACGCCAACTGGGAAAACGTGAGAGAAGCGTTTCGAAAGGACGCTTCTCTTTTTATGTTGTGGGGTCACCGCCTGCTTTGAGGTGTGTTGTGGGGCCATGGGATGACCCGTTGGGTAGAGCTGGTGCCAAGTCGGGACGTCTTGTGGCCTCAGGGTGACCCGTTGGGCTCGGCTGCGGACAGGTTGGGACGTGCAGCGGCCATGGGGTGACCTGTTGAGCACGGCTGGTGCAAGGTTGGGACGTGCTGCGGCTGTTTGGTGACCCGTTGGGTGCGGCTGGTGTCAAGTTGGGACGTCCGGAGCCATAAACATGTCCCAGTCCATCCCCACGGAGGACGGATTGGACGCCGAGGCCCCCGAACTTGTCCCAAGCGCCCCCACGCGAGACAAACCATCCCTCAAAAGAAAGGGCCCCTCAAGCCGAGGGGCCCTCCTGCTACGTCCAGTAACCCTGATCCTAGAACCGGGCGATGTCGGTCAGCGAGAAGCGTGGGATGCGCCTGAGCGCGATGAGCATCATGATGAGGGCAAAGACCGCCGAGGCTCCTGCGCCCAGGAGGCAGCCGGGCAGGTAGGCGCTCTTGATGAAGGAGCAGCTCTGCCACTCCACCGCGCGCACGGTCTGGGCACCCATGACGATGCCGACGCCCACGCCGACGATGATGCCCACGATGGTCATCACGATGGCGTCGCGATAGATGTAGGCCTTGGCATCGTGCACCGAGAAGCCATTGATCATGAGCGTGATGAGCTCGCGCTTCTTCTCGTCAATGAACATGTAGTCGAGGTTGAGCAGCACGATGATGGCCATGATCGCGGAAAGCGCGAGGTAGATGGCAACGACCGTGCTCGTGACGCCCTTAAAGAGGTCAGACATCTTCTTGGCCTCAAGGTGCTCGTTCCTAAACGAGGTGAACCCGTTGGCGCTTCCGAGGCTTTCCTTGAGGGACTCGAGGTCCTTGTTGCCAGCCTTGGTCAAAAAGACGTTGGGGGTCGCGTCCTTCTCGAAGACCTTGGTGTAGTAGTCAGGTGACATCACGATGACGTTGATGGGGAGGTAGTACGAGAAGAAGCCCTCGATGGTGAGGGAATAGCGCTCGCCGCTCACGGTGCAGAGGTCGATGTGGTCGCCGACCTTGAGGCCGCGGTGCTCGGCGTGCGCCTGGCTGATCCAGACGCCCTGGGTCACGCCGCGCCCGCCGGTGGGAACGACGTTCAGGTGGAACAGCTCGGCAAAGGACTCCTCGTCGGCCGGGACGTAGATGCTCTCGAACGCGGGGGTCGTGTCGTCATCCATGAGGATCATGGACGTCTTGACGGGCGTATATTTGCAGCCCTGCCTCTTGAGGACCGCTTCGACCCGCTCCTGCGCGCCCTCGTCAGCAGAGAAGCCGACGGTCGCGTCGTAGTCGTACACATAGCCAAAGTGGTCCGTCAGGCTCCTGTCGATGTTGCCGTCGAGGGTGGACGCGGTCACGATGAGCGCCGTGCATCCCGCGACGCCGATGAGCGTGCCAAAGACGCGCCTGCCGTCGCTCAGGCAGTTGTTGATGACCATCTGGGTCATGAGCGGCAGCTTCTTCCAGATTGCCCAGCGCTCGTAGAAGCGGGTGGTGGAGCTGGCCTTGGTCTCGCCCGCAAGCAGGTCCACGGCGCTGCGCTTGAGGATGGAGTGGCAGGCAAGCCACGTGCAGGCAAGGAGCAGCACGAGCTCTATCGCTGCGATGAGGAGGGTGTCAGGTGCCTCCACGACGCGGTTGATCTTGGCCAGGTCAAAGTTCTGGGCAAGCTTGGGAACGAGGATTCCCTGCACCACAAAGACCGAGATCAGGATGCCCAGAAGCACGCCCGCGAGGACGGCGAGGGCCGTGTAGCCAAGGTAGCTCATCGTGATCTCGCCCTCGTGGAAGCCGAGCGCCTTCTTGGTGCCGATCTGGCGGATGTGCTCGTGCACGATGCGCGAGAGGGCCGAGTAGCAGACCAAAAGGCCCACGATCACAAAGAGCGACGCCATGACCACGCGCAGGTTCTTGGTGAGCGACAAGATGTTGGCGAGAACGATGGTGCCGCCGGTCATGAAGCGCGAGTTGACGATCCAGTTCATGGAGGTGAGGCCGTCGACCTGAGCCTTTGCGGCCTCGAGCTGGGCCTTGCCCTCCTCGAGGTCCTTGCCCTTCTCCTCGACGGTCTTCTTGCCCTCCTCGAGCTCCTTCTTCTTCTGGTCGAGCGTCTGCTGGCCGGCCGAGACCTGGCTCTGGCCGTCGCTGATCTGGGCGGCGCTGTTGGCAAGGGCCGTGTCGAGGCGGTCCTTGGTCTCGTAGTACTTGGCCCAGCCGCTGTCGAGCTGCGCCTTCACGTTGTTGGTGTAGCTGCGGATGGTGGCAAGCTCACGGTTGGAGCGGTCGATGAGGCCTTGGGCACGAGTAGTGCCAGCATTATATAGTTCGATTTTGCCGTCGGCCTCTGACTTGGTGAACTCATACGAGCCGTCGTTGATGACGCTGCTGTACTGAGGGAAGTTGACGATTCTTTCTCCTGCGTTGGGAATGCTCCCAAGCGCTTCGTCAAGCGCGCTTATGATGTCGGGGAAGAGGGTGTCAAGGTTCTTGTTGAAGTTCGACGAGAGCTCGTTGATCTCTTTGACCTTGGCCTGGTAGCGCGTAATAATGTCCTGCTTTTTGATCAAGAGCTCGAGCTCGCTTTGGTACTGAGCCAGAGAATTCTGATCATCGAGGATGGCATCTTGGTAAAAGCTGATGTCTTCCTCGTCACCTGCGGCAATAGCCTTTTCGAGGTCAGCCTGGAGAGTGGCGATTTCCTGTTCGTACTCGGCGATTGTCTCCTCGCAGTCCTCGACGCTAGGGAATATCGTTACGTCGTAAGGACTAATATGACGGCGTTCAGGGTCAGGGTCGGAGTGGTAGGGGTAGTACTCCTGATAGATCGCGTCTATCTCGCCAACCAAGCGTTCAAGCCGGTTGACCGTATTCTGGTACTCGTCCTTCTGGGCCTGCATGCGGGCGACCTCGGCCTCCTTGGAGGCAAGGTTGGCCGCAGACTCGTCGTAGGTACCCTGCAGCGAGGTGAGGCTCTTGGACATCTGCGCGAGCAGGTCGTCGCCCGTGGCCTTGGTCTGCGCGTAGGTCGCCTGGCCGTTCTCGAGCTTGGCGATGGCGATCTCGAGCTGGGTCTCGCCGTCCGCGATGGCCTTCTCGCCGTCCGCGATGGCCTTGTTGGCGTTCTCGAGCTGCTTCTCGCCCGCCTCGATCTGGGCCTCTGCCTCGTCGATCTTCTCCTGCGCGGCGCCCTTGATCTCGTCAAAGCGCGCGGTCGCGCGCGGCTCGCCGACCTCCATGATGGCAGCCTTGTACTTGGTCGTGAGCTCCTGGTACGTGTCCGAGAAGGTCCCGATCCCACGCATGGAGTCGGAGCGCACGAGTGCGCAGGGGTAGCGCCCCTGGAAGGCGTCCGTGTCAAAGGAGTCCTTCGTCACGATGCCAAAGGTCTCGATGGAGACGCCCTTGTCCGACATGCCGAGCTGGTCGCCCAGCTGCGAGATGTAGTTGGGGTTGTGGACGAAGCCCACGATCTTGTACGAATCCGAGGTGAGGTACTGCATACCGTCCTTGTCGGGCTCCGCACCTTCGGCGGTGGTCGCATCGTGCACGAACGTGATGGTGTCGCCGACGGCCAGGCCGTGACGCGCCGCGTAATGGTCGCCTATGGCGATCTCGCCCTTCTTGGTGGGAAGCGCTCCCTCCAAGACCACGCTCTTGTCGACGTCCTCCTCGAGGACGCGCAGCACATACGTGTGGCCCGATCCGTCAATCTGCTGCTGGGGATAGGCAAGGTAGGTGGGCGTCACCATGTCGATGCCGTCGATCCGCTTGATGGCGGCAAGGTCCTCGTCGGTCAGCCCGTAGGGGAAGATGACCTCGAGGTCGTGGAAGTTGTTGTCCTCGAACATGCGGTTTGCGGCATCCTCGAGCGCGCGCGCCGACCCCTGGATGCCCAGGAACAGCCCGACGCCCAGCGCCACGAACATGACGATGGAGAAAAACGAGACAAGCGTCGCCCTGATGTTTGCAAGTAGCTCTGTGAGCTGGGATCTCTTCATTGCGCGCCACCTACCAGACGAGGTCCGTCGGCTGGACCGGGTAGCGGTTGACCGTTACCTCGTGGAGCTGGCCGTTGCGCAGGCGGATGACGCGGTTGGCCATGCGCGCGATCTCCTCGTTGTGCGTGACCATGACGAGCGTCGTGCCCTGGTCGATGACCTTCTGGAGCGTCTCGAGGACCTCGATGGACGTGGTGTAGTCGAGGGCCGCCGTGGGCTCGTCCGCGAGGATGACCTTGGGGCGCTTGACCAGGGCGCGGGCGATGGAGACGCGCTGCTGCTGGCCACCGGAGAGGCGCGAGGGGTAGCTCTTGGCGCGCGCCTCGAGGCCGACGCTCTTGAGCGCCTCGTCGATGGGCATGGGGTCGTCCACCAGGTCAGCGATGAGCGCGAGATTCTGGTAGGCCGTGAGGTTGGGCATGAGGTTGTAGCTCTGGAAGATGAAGCCGATGTTGTGGCGACGGTAGTCCGTGAGCTCGGCCTGCGACGCGTGGGAGAGGTCACGACCCATGTACGAGAAGCTGCCCGAGGTTGCCTTGTCCATGCCGCCGATGATGTTGAGCAGCGTGGACTTGCCGCAGCCGGACTCGCCCAGGAGCACCAGGAACTCGCCCTCGTAGACGTCCATGTTGACGCCGCGCAAGATCTTGGCGACGGTGTCGCCGTTTTGGAACTCGCGTGTGATGCCGCGGATCTCCATGATGGTGTCGCCATGGGCCCAGGTCTCAAAGCGGCCCTCGTTCTCCGTCACGGCCTGGGCCACGAGCATACTCATGATCTCGATGACGTCGGCGTCATCCTCGGTGAAGCGCTCGCCGCCCTCCTTGTTGATGATCTGCACCACGCCGTAGTCGACCTGGTAGCTCGAGAACGGTGCGCAGATGGCGGAGCGGATTTCGACGCCAGCAAAGTCCTGCTGCGTCACGGGGTCGGGGGAGGTCTCAAACCACAGCGACCTCACGGCAGCCTGCGTCTGGTACGCGCGGCCCACGGAGCCCTCGCCCACGGCGTGGCTCACCGACGTGAGGTCGTTGGGCGCGACCCAGAACTCCGGGTGGAGGCGCTTGTCGCCCTCGGAGTCGTAGTACCAGATGACGGCCATCTCGGCCTTGAGGTTGCTCTGGATGATCTGCAGGCAGCCTTTGAGGGCCTCGTCGAGCGAAGAGGCCTGCGAGACAGTCCTATTGATGTCACCAAGGGTTCTGAAGGTCGAAAGCGATGCAGCGTCCATGAGGTACGCCCCTCCTTTGGCAAATCAGAGAATGAACCACGGTATATCTTAGCTACTACGTGTGCTGTCATAGGCGCAAACCATGGCGCCAAATTCCGTTTGGAAACAGATTGCACCGCCCATTGTCAGATTTGTCATAATGGAGAGCAGCGTACTCGTCTGAGAAAGGAAATCCCCCCATGGATATCGAGATGATCATTGAGGGCGACAAGGCCATCTTCAACCTTGACGGCCGCCTGAACGTCCAGACCGCTCCCGAGCTCGAGGCCGCCATCAGCGGCGCGCCCGACGGCGTCATCAACTACGACATCGACCTCGCCAAGGTCCCGTACGTCTCGTCCGCAGGCCTGCGCGTCTTTGTGGCTGCCGACAAGCGTGCCGTCTCGCTCGGTGGCACCATGCGCCTCCTGCACCCCTGCGACGAGGTGATGGACGTCTTTGACATGACGGGCTTTGCCGACGTTCTGAAGATCGAGCGCTAGTACAAGGCCACGCATATGGCCTTGGGAGGCGTCTTCAAGAAGAAGGAAAAGGACACGGCCGCTTCTGAGAAGCCCAAGCGCACGAGGCGGCCGCGCTACAAGGGCTCACTTGACGGGGTGGACAGCCGCATGAGGTGGGCCATTCTCGTCATTATCGCGATTATGAGCTTCTCGACCACCTTCACGCAGCTCGGCTTTGCCGACTTTGGGTTCTTTGGCGGGGAGAGCGTCTACATGGTGCTGATGCTCGTGCCGATCGCCTCGACGGCGATCCTGCTCGGCACGCGCGAGGCCGCCTTCATCGGTTTTGTTGCGGGGGTCGCGCTCTATTGGCATGCGCAGGTCATGCCGCTGGACGTATACGAGCTCAAGTACGTGTCGGTGTTCTCTTCCATCATCCTCATGACGGGCACGGGTGCCTTCATGGGCAACCTCTTGCGCCGAGCGCTGCGCAACGATCCCCAAGGTGCCAGGCGCTACCTCTACATCGGCCTCGTCTGCCTTGCCACATCCCTGTTCTTCAGCTTCTTCTTTGTTATCTGTGCCATGGTGAAGGCGTTCTTGGACCGCTTTCTTGAGGGCGTCCTCCTGATTGCGAGCAACCCCGAATACCAAAACTACCAAAGCAGTGGCCAGCTCCCCGAGCAGGTGGTTAACGAGGCTCTCTTTAACGATCTTACGGTGGATGAGTACGCCGCGATCACGAGCGACACGGTGGTCGCCCGCCTGGGCAACATCCGTCTTCAGACGCTGCTTGATGCGTTTCAGATGTGGGTCGTGTGCGTGGTCGTCGATCGGCTCTCCCATCTCTTCAAGGAGAGGGTGGACAACTTCAGGATTCGGCCCTTGTTTAGCATGTGGCTCTTCCTGGTTGTGCTGGTCTCGTTCAGCGTCGTGTCGGCGCTGAGCTTTGTCACCATTACGCTTGGGGAACGCTCGCGCGCCATCGAGAACATCAAGGAGGACCTGGATTACCTCTGTGCGCAGCTTTCGAGCTACGACGATCGTTCCATAGCCTTCATGTGGTTCAGCACGCGCTTCAACGCCTCTTTGGAAACGATTGACACGAGCACGCTCTCCGAAGAAGAGCAGAACTACTACAACACGCTCATGGGGGTGGGCAAGGTCCTGGGCGGCTACGATGTGAATCGCAACGGCTTGGCGTTCGTCTTTCTGGAGGACTACCTGCTTGAGTGCAATGATCCCCGCGTCAGCATCGAAGGCACGTACTCCACTCCCACCATGGAGACCACCTCCACGACCAAGGTGAGGGACGTCTTTAGCGACGACATCATCATGGCGATCAAGTCGTCTCTGGCCTCGGGCGAGACGCAGCGCGTCGTCTATGGGGACGCGGTCATCGTCAATGATGCAAACGGCCTTCCCATAACGAGCGGAAACGACGTCGGCTTCCTGTGCGCCAAGGACGTCAACGGCCTCACGGTCGTCATCATCCAGCCTTCGAGCATCGTCTACGCGCGCCGCGTCACCACGATGCGCTGGATGCGCTTTATGACGGCATTTATACTGATAGAGGTGTTTGTCCTGACCCTTCAGCTGCTGATGCAGGTCGTCATCAACCCCGTGCGCAAGATCAACGACACGCTCAGCGACATCACGGGAGGAAACCTCGACGCACGCGTTGGGGTGGAGGGCACGGTCGAGTTCAAAGAGCTCTCTGCGGGCATCAACCAGACCGTGGACGCCCTGAACGGCTGGATTGCCGAGGCCGAGACGCGCATAGCCGCAGAGCTCGCCGCCGCAAAGGCCATCCAGGAGTCGGCGCTGCCACGTAACTTCCCGGCGTTTCCCGACATTCCGCACTTTGACCTCTTTGCCCGCATGAACCCGGCCAAGGAGGTCGGCGGAGACTTCTACGACTTCTTCCTGGTGGGGGACGACTGCACGCCTGACCAGGGCAAGCTTGGGTTTGTGATGGCGGACGTCTCGGGCAAGGGCATCCCCGCGTCGCTCTTCATGATGAAGGCAAAGACGCAGCTCCGTGACTACCTCGTGGGAGGCATGGAGCTTGGGGAGGCGGTCGCCCACGCCAACGACCAGCTGTGTGACGGCAACGATGCGGGCATGTTCGTGACCGCGTGGGTGGGCGTGCTCGACTACGCTACAGGGCACATTGACTACGTGAACGCCGGCCACAATCCGCCGCTTCTCCTTGATGCGGACGGTGACGGCACCTGGACGTGGCTCAAGCAGAAGTCGGGCCTTCCCCTTGGCCTGTACAGCGGCATACCGTACCGTGAGTACTCCGTCGACTGCCACACGGGAGACAAGCTCCTGATGTATACCGACGGCGTGTCAGAAGCCATGAACAAAGCCAACGAGCTCTATGGCGAGGAGAGGTTGGAAATGGTGGCCAACAGGATTGCGGCGCTCCCGCCCAAGGGCATCGTCGAAGCGGTCCGTGAGGACGTCGACCGCTTTGCCGATGGCGCCGAGCAGGCTGACGACATCACGATCATGCTGCTCGAGATCGGCTCTCCTTCTGACGTGGCGGCGCAGACCGTCGTAAAGGCCAGCATTGACGAGCTTTCGCGCGTGCATGAGCTGGTCCATGCCGAGCTTGATCGGCTTGGGTGTCCCGACCGTGCCCGCGAGCAGCTTGACATTGCCGTCGAGGAGCTGTTTGTGAACGTCGCGAGCTACGCCTATCCCGACGCCACGCCCGAAAACCCGGGGGAGGTGCTCATCCACTGCACGTGCACCATCGAGCCGCCGTCCATCACCATCGACATCGTGGACAGGGGCATCCCCTTCGACCCGCTGGCAAAGCCCGACGCGGTGATGCCCAAGGACATTGCGGACGTGCCCATTGGCGGCCTGGGGATCCTCATGGCAAAGCGCAGCGTCGACGAGATGAGCTACCACCGCGTGGGCGATTCCAACATCTTGACCATCGTCAAGCGCTGGTAGCCACCATCCCCAAGTGGGGTGACTCGGAAGTGGTACTCCCCTTTGAGTCAGTCAAGGGTGAACTGACTCAAAGGGGAGTATCCCTTCCGAGTCACCAGGAGAGGAGCGGCTCAGCCTTGAGACGCAGCAGGTAGTCAAAGGGGTGTGCCGCGTCCTGCTCGGTGTAGGTCTGCTCGATTCTGACGAGTGCCCCAAAGACCTCCCGAGACACCTCGTCCAGGCGCTCCTTCTGCTCGTCGCTCAGGTACTCGGTGAGCCTGCCGCCGCCAAAGCCATCTGCCGTCACGCCCAGGAAGCGTGCGGCAAGCTGCGCGTCGTAGCGGCCCGTGGCGCACAGAAGACCCACCACGTCGGCCGTGACCTCGTCCCATACCTCCGCGATGTTGTCGGGCATCGTGCGGCGGCACACGACGTGCGCGCATTCGTGGTGCAGGCGGATCTCGCGCGAGATGGCAACCCACTCCTCGGCATCGTAGGGCGTGTCCTTTGCGGCAATGTTGCTGTACGGCCCCTCCGAAATCACGACGAGCTCCGCGCGGAAGGCGCCAGGCTGCTGGGCGAGGCGCGAGAACTCCGACGGCCAGTCATCCCCGCCTCCCGCAACGTAGCGCTCATGGGCGTCTCTCACGGCACCCCAGTCGGCAATGCCTCGGTAGGTGATGGCGCCGACGGTGCGCGCGATGGGTGTGGGCTGTGCCTTGTGCCCAATGATCTGCAGGAAGGTCTCAAAGTCCGCCCGCTGCCTGAAGAACGCGACGTCCACCGGGCCTGCCGGCGTGTCGACCTCGCGCAGCTCGTCTTGTGGGCTTGTCAGGAAGTGGTCGAGGTTGGCGCCCTCCGGCACGACCCCCCGGCCGCTTGCGGCGCGGTAGGCATCCAGCGCATCTTCCGCGGGCGCGACGTAGAGCTGGGGAAAGCGCCGTGCCAGGGCCTCGATCGTATCGCTTCCGCTTGCGAGCTGGCGTGACATGGCTTCTCCTTAAGTGGACCCTGCAGGTGAGATACACTGGATGACAAATCGTGCCGAGAGAAGGATCACCAACGTGGCTGCCTATGACTATACCAAGGACCCGTCGGGTTTTGTGCTGCTGACCGACTTTGTTCCCCATGCCATCCTCGAGATTCGCTACTACTCAACGTATAACTTCATAGGGGAGCGCATCGACGGCTACGAGGAGCCGTGCGCGCTCATCACGGCGGAGGCGGCCCGCGCGCTCAAGTCGGTGAGCAACGAGCTCAACGTGCTGGGATACCGGCTCAAGATCTTTGATGCCTACCGGCCGACCTCGGCCGTCAAGCAGTTCGTGTTCTGGGCGCTTGAGGACAACGACGTGCGCATGAAGCCGTTCTTCTATCCCGAGATCGACAAGGAAGACACCATCCAGCTGGGCTACATTGCTACCAAGTCCAGCCACAGCAGGGGGTCGACCGTCGATCTGACCCTTCTTGAGATGGCAACGGGCAAAGAGGTCGACATGGGCTCTCCCTTTGACTACTTTGGTGAGCGCTCGCATCCTGACTACACGGACATCACCAAGGAGCAGTACAACAACCGCATGCTGCTGCAGAAGGTCATGGTGCGCAACGGCTTTGTGCCCTACGAGTGTGAGTGGTGGCACTTTACGTTGGAGAACGAGCCCTATCCCGACACGTACTTCTCGTTCCCCGTGTCGTCTGCCTACCTCAGGAACCACCGCATCTAACCGCACGGAGGGGAACGCCTCTGACTCACAGGGGTCCCACCCCTTTGAGTCAAATTGACTCAAAGGGGTGGGACCCCTGTGAGCCAGGACCGCTGGGGAGATGTGTTGCCCCATCCGTCCCAAAACTGTGCGGCGACGCCTGGCGTCTGATAGAAAATGGGAACGTCATCACTCAATTCCAAAGGAGTGGCAGATGAAGGACACCGTGCGCGAATATCATGACTGGATCCTCACCCAGGCTATCGACGGCTGTACGCTGAGCGAAGGCGAGGGCGACGGCGTCGTGATCGAGCACGAGCTGGTCAAGGGCTGGGTCAACTTCTACGAGATCGACGGCATGGGCATCGTCGAGATGAGGGTCGAGCGCGTGCTCGACGGCGAGCCCGCCTTCTTCCTCCACTTTGAGTTCGAGGAGCTGGACCGCGCCAAAGAGCTCTTCAACGAGATGGCGGAGGCAATCTACGAGATGACCCACCGCGAGGTGCGCCACGTGTTGCTGTGCTGCACCGTGGGCATGACCACGACGTTCTTCTCGATGAAGCTCAACGAGCTTGCCCAGACCATGGGGCTTGACTACGACTTCTCGGCCGTGCCCATCGCTGAGGCCAAGAAGGAGGGCAAGAACTACGCCGCGGTGCTCCTTGCCCCGCAGGTGGGCCACATGCGCAAGGAGGTCGCCGAGGCGCTTCCCGACACGCTCGTCATCGAGCTGCCGGGCGCCATCTTTGGGGCCTACAACGCCCCTGGCGCCCTGACGCTGGTGGTGGATGCCCTATCGGGTGCCCGCTCGTCGAGCGAAGAGAGCGAGATGCACATCAAGCGCGACTACGACAAGACCAAGACGGTGCTCGCGCTCAGCTACATCCATCGCGAGGACGACCCCACGCTCAGCTATCGCGTGCTCGACAAGGGCGAGGTCGTCCTTTCGGGCATGCTCCTGCGTCGCTCCATGGACATCCGCACCCTGAACGACCTTGCCGCGACCTTGCGCGTCGAAGGTTGGAAGACGAGCGACTTCGACGCCATCGGCCTGGCGGTCCCTGGTGTCGTGCACGAGGGAGTCCTGGTCGAGCAGCGCGGGGGAGAGCAGATCCAGTATGACCTCGCCTCAAAGCTCGAGGAGCTGTGGGGAACCAAGGTCTTTGTGGACTACAACGCGCTGGCGGCGGCTGTCGGCTGCTATGTGTCGCAGGACAAGTACGAAAACGTTGCCTTCCATGCGCAGGCCGTCGGCGTGCCCGACGGCGAGGAAGGCTATGTGGTGAACGGCATGCCGCTCTATGGCCACAACGGCCGCTCCGGCCATCTGGGGCCGCTGGCCGAGGGCTTTGCGCTTGAGATGGACGTGGTGGATGCGGCTTGGCGCGTGGGCGGCATGCGCGAGCTGGTGGGACGTTATCTGGCGAGCCTTGCCTGCACCGTGGCGCCCGAGGCGGTCTATGTGTGGTGCGACCTGATTCCTGACATGGCTGACCTGCGCGAGGAGCTGGAGAAGACGCTTCCGGCGAGCGCCGTTCCCGAGCTGTTTGACGTGGCCGACTATGATGGCTGCGTGCTCATGGGCGAGCTCGCGCTCTGCCTGAGAAGGCTTGCCGCGGCCAAGTAGTTACCTGACTCACAAGGGTCCCACCCCTTTGAGTCAAAATGACTCAAAGGGGTGGGACCCTTGTGAGTCAGCGGACGGTCCGGGCGATGCGGAAGGCGATGTTGCGCCAGAGGTGCTCGATCGTGCTGTAGTCGTTGGTCAGGCGCTGGGGAAGCGACGGCACGCGGTCATAGAGGATCTGCAGGTACTCGAGCTCCGAGGTCCCGTAGTCAACGATTTCGATAGTGTGCACCGTGGCATTGCCTGAGCGGAGCTTTGTCTTTCCCACGACGATGCCGTCCAGCTGGGCGCGATACTCGCCCGTGTCGATGATGAAGCGCACGCTTTCGCCCAGCTCGAGGTCATCGGCAAAGTCGAGGTAGACGCGAGCGCTGTGCTCGGTCAGGTAGGTCGCCACGCCCTCGTAGGAAGAATGGCTGCCGTTGCGATGCACGGCGCGCACCATGACGGGCTCGGCGCCAACCACATGCACCACCTCGCCGTCGCTGTCGCGCCCGTCAATGAGGAAGAGCGACATGACCAGGTAGTAGGCGTTGCGCACAAGCCAGAAGAGCAGCACCATGAGGCCTATCGAGTGCGTGACGGAAAGCAGCCAGCAGACGCGCACGATGCCGATGGCAGAGAGGGCCAGAAGGACGATGAAGGGCCTCATCGACTGCATGTCGACCGTGCGCTTCTGGTCGGCGCCCGACTTGTCGGTCACCTTGAACGTGGTGAGCGAGATGCCCAGGCTCTCCTTGATGATGGGGATGAGCAGGTGCGGCATGACGCTCGTCTCGTGGATGCCGCTCCACGTGGCGGAGATGGCGTTGCCAGACACGACACGCAGGCAGATGTTTTGCGCCAGGTACATAGGCAGCCAATACACCAGCAGGTCGAGCCAGCTGCACGAGAAGACGGGCAGCCCAAACACGGCAAACAGCAGCGGCGAGCAGAGGTAGATGAGGTTCTTGATGGGGGAGTACCAATATGCCTCGGAGCTCCAGTAGCTGATGCGCTGCCTGAAGGTGAGCCCCGGGCGCGTGAAGAGATGGAGCTTGCGCGCCGTCACGATGACGCCGCGGCCCCAACGCGTGCGCTGCTGGATGTGCTCCTTGAAGGTGTGGGGCGTGCGGCCGCTCGCAAGGGGCTCCCCAAGCCCCAGGCTCACGAAGCCTGCGGACTCGATGAGCATACCGGTCGCAAAGTCCTCGGTGATGGACTCGGTGTAGAAGCCTCCCACCGCCTCGAGCGCCTTGCGTGCGAGGACGGTGTTGGACCCGCCGTAGATGACGCTGTTTGACGCGGTCTTGGCAACCTCGATGGTGCGGTAGAAGAAGTCCTGCTCGTTGGTGGTACGTGTTTCGGAATACAGGGCGTGCTGGAAGACGTCTGGGTCATAGAAGGCCTGTGGCGTCTGGAGCAGGCCAAGGTGAACTTGCTGGTCGGCGGGAAGGGCGGCATTGCGCTTCTCGACGTCCACGAAGTACGGGATGGTCTTGAGCAGGAAGTCGCTTCTCACGATCATGTCGGCATCGAGCGTGATCACGTAGGGCGCGGTCGTGAGCGCGAGGGCATGGTTGAGGTTGCCCGCCTTGGCGCCCTTGTTGTCGGGACGGTCAAAGTAGCCCACGCCCATGCGCTCGGCCAGCTTGCGCATCTCGGGACGGCGGTTGTCGTCGCACACCCACACGTGTACCTTGCCCTTGTCGGGATAGCGCAGGTGGTTGCATCCGTTGATGGTGCGACGCAGGAGGTCGCAGGGCTCGTTGTAGGTGGCGATGAAGATGTCGACGTCGGGGTATTCCTCAGCTGCGATCTTGGGCAGCGGGTGAGCGCATATCCCCGAGATGCTGTCGTAGTGGATGACGGATTCCACGAAGCCAAAGACCTCGACGACGAGCAGGACTATGTTGCCTGCGATGGCGAGCCAGCCGCTCTCCATGGGCACCGAGAAGCGCACGCGCCAAGCGAGGTAGATGAGCGTGAAGAACGAGCTCACGAAGATGAGGATACGAGGAATAAGTGGGCTTTTCAGCTTGTGTGCGCCGTTGACCTTTGCGCTGGTGGCATGGACAAAAACATCATAGGTCTTGGCCTTGCCACGTGAGCTCCACTTTGCAAGATGGGGAAGGGTGGCGGCAAGCAAGGCGATCACAAGTGAGCCGCCGGCAAGGTAGGGCCACGCCTTTGCGGACCTGATGCCCGGTCCGTCCAGCCTGTCCATCCAGTCCGGGGTGGTCTTGATGAGCTGTCCCTGCGCGTCAAGCTCGGGGAGGGGAATCGATTCGGGATCCGCTCCCTGGATGAGCGATCTGGTCCAGAGGCCTACGGGCGTCAGGTCGCTATCGTCCAGGTGCGTGGTGGCCTTTGACGTGGGTTTGATGAACGCCGAGGTCTCTGCCTTGTTCGAAAGGCTCCAGACCGTAAAGCTTATCTGGTGCTCCCTCAGGATGTTGAACCAAGAGATGGCAGAGTCAAAGTCGACCCGACCATCACCGGATGCCTCTGAAATGCCGCACTCGGTGACGAACACGGGAAGCCCTGCGTCAAGCGCGTCGAGCAGCTCTCCTTGCAGGTCGCTGCCATGGGTTGCCGCATAGAAGTGCAGCGTGTACATGATGTTGTCGAACTCGAGCGGGTTGCGCGAGGCAATCGTGAGGTCACGGTCAAAGGTCGAGGTGCCCACGATGATGATAGCCCGCGGACTGTTTTCGCGGATGAGGGGGATGATCTGCTCGGCGTAGGCCTTCACATCGGTCCAGGTGGTCTCGCCGTTTGGCTCGTTGCAGATCTCGTAGATCACGTTGGGGACGCCTGCATATTCGCGGCTGATCTGGTCGAAGAAGGCCTTAGCCTGCTCGAGGTTCTCATTGGGATTGTTGTCCTCAAGGATATGCCAGTCTACCAGCACGTACATGTCGTGCGCGATGCAGGCGTCAATGCCGGCATGCAGGACCTCCAGGTTCTGTTCCTGGTTGTCGTCGCTGTAGTCCTTGGAGTATAGGGCAAGGCGAACGAGGTTGCAGTCCCACTCGGTCGCAAGCTGCGAGAAGAGCTCGTCATTCACATACTGCGGATACCACTGCAGGCCATGGGTGCTCACGCCGCGCAGCACCACGGCCTCGCCCTGCTCGTCACAGAGCTGCGTGCCCACCACCTGCAGGTTTCCTGCGGTCGAGGGGCGGTCTGCCTCGAGGAGCGGCTCGTAGCCGTTCGTGGCCTGCGAGCCCTCGGTCGTCTCGCCCACCGCGCGGGCAGCCAGGGGAAGGCCACCCAGGACGAGGAGCGCAAGCGCGATGACGAGGATGAGGTGCCGTGCGAATCGAGTGTTGGTGCGCATGTTGGAATACCCCTTGGTCCCTGCCTTGTCCTTGAGAGTCCCACTGATGGGCGCTACAGTGCGATGTGGTCCACCTGGGGAAGCGTCTCCTCGATCACGCGGCGATAGGTCTGGACAACCTCCTCGCCTTCGGGAGTGCCCCGCCTGCCATGGCGCTTGGGCTGTCCCATGAGCCTCACGGCGCTCACAAGGCGAATGCCCTGCTCTGCCGCGGCAATCTCCGCATCGCTGCGATCGCTGAGGTACCCCCGCAGTATGAGGTCCCAGAGCTTGGCGGTCTCGATGTGCGAGATGCCCAGGAAGGTATCGATCTTCTTGGGAGAGACGATGCCGTATCCCACGTAGGCGCTGTAGGTGGTGGCCAGGTCAAAGACGGGGTTGCCACGGGTGAGCGTGTCGAGGTCGATGAGCAGCGGCTCGCCGTTTTGCACCATGACGTTCTTGATGTGAAAGTCGCCATGGACCATGTGATCGCTCTCGGGAACTGCCTCAAAGAGCTCCCTCAGCCGCTTGACGGTCGTGGGATCAAGGTCGTCTTGGATGTCGTCGATCCAGGTGAGCGCATCCTCCTTGGCCGAGGGGATGACGGCTGGGTCAAGCGACGCCTCGGCCATCTGCTTCAGGATCTCGACGGACTCCCGGGCAACGTCCTCGAGGCTGTATTCGCCCTTGAGGAACAGGTCGGCCATAGACATGGCGTTGAGCAGCTCGAACACCGTTCCATAACCGTCTCCGACGCGCACCACGTCATAGGGGATGGCGGTGGGGAGGCCTGCCACGAACGCCGCGCGTGACAGCTTGCGCTCGCGGTCGATGTCGGGAAGGGAGGCGTTGGTGCGGGGGACCTTGCAGATGGTCTCCGGATCGATGCGATACACGATGCCGTTGGCGCCGTAGCCAATGACGGGGCACCCCTCGACAGAGATCGTGCGATACGCCTTTGACACCTCGATCATCTCGGTGAGGCCCGTCATGTCAAGGACCTCGTACACGTCCGTGGGGACGTTGACCATCTTGAAGTTGGGGTTCTGCTTTGCCAGGCGCAGCACGATCCTGATTCCCGCGCTGGAGAGGAAGGTCAGGTCGGCACAGTCAATCACGAGTGCGGTGCAGCCCTCGCGCTCGACGATGTCGCGCGCCGCCTCCTCCACGTCCGCGGCGTGCGTGGCGTCGATGTGTCCCGTAAAGAAAAGGGTGAGCTCGTCGCCGTCCTTCGTGTAGGCAAGGTTCATCACTGCTCGACACCTCCAAAGACCTGATCGATGAGCCAGACATACTCCTTCCAGGCAACATGGTGCCCCAGGTCCTTTGTCAGCTCGGCAATCTCTCGGTAGTACCATTCGTGCATGGCGGGGTCCTTCTGGTGAAAGTGGTTCCACATGGCTTCGCCCTCGGACTCGTGGAGCCGGTTGAGGGAGCGTATGTTGGAGAGCTTGTCAGCGAGCCAGACGATGGAGACTCCCTCGTCGTCGAACTTCGCCAGCTCCTCAAGGCTCTCCTGCTTGCGGATGAGCCAGGTCTGCTCGGAAGGGATGCCATGGCGCTTGTTCTCGCTCTCGGAGGCCACCAGCTCCGCCACACGCTCGCCAAACTGCTCGCGGATGGTGTCGGAGGTGAAGGGGGTGTCCTCCACCACGTCATGGAGCGCCGCCGCGCAGAGCACGTCCTCGTCCGTGGTCATCGTGGCGGCAATAGAAGCCGCCTCGAGCGGATGAAAGACATAGGCGCTGCCGTCCCCCTTGCGCCTCATCCCCTCATGGGCCGAGATCGCAAAGCGCAGCGCATCGTCAAGCTTGCTCATTATCGAATCCTTTCGCAGGGTTGCTACCAGCACTTCTTGAAGGTGACCACGTTCGTGTCGTTGTCTCTTGCGTAGCTCAGCTCGTCTGTCAGCCGCTTTGTCATAAAAATACCAAGGCCGCCGATCTTGGCGTCCTGAACCGATGAGGGCAGGGTGGGGTCACGCTGCTCGAGCGGGTCAAACGGCGTTCCCCAGTCGGTCAGCGAGATGGTGATGGAGCTGGGGTAGGGACGATAGAGGTAGCTTACGCGACAGGGGCCGACCTCGCCCTTGTCTGCGTAGGCGTAGTGGCAGACGTTGACAAAGAGCTCCTCGAGGGCGATGTCCATCTGGTGCTGCGTGGCAATGGGGCAGAAGCGCTTTGCCAGCTCGCCGTGGATCATGTCGATGACGGTCTCGAGGTTTTCGATCGTGGCGGGGACGGTGATCTCTCCACGCGTCTCGGGTGCGACGCCATACTCAAGGGCGAGCATGGTGACGTCGTCTGACTGCTCGGTGTCCTGTGTCCACGCGCGCAGCTCGGTGCTCATGGCCTCGATCAGCTCGCGAGGGTGGAGCTCGGGATGTGCGGCGCAGAAGCGCTCGAGCCGATGGTCGCCGTACTGTTCGCCCTCTGCGCAGTAGGCCTCGCTCACGCCGTCCGTGTAGAGGAGGAGCTGGTCGTGCTTGCTCAAGGTCATGGTGGTGCTCGTGTACCGGGCGCTTTCGAACGACCCGAGCAGGGGGCCTCCCTTTGCCCTGACCCAATGCCACGTGCCCTGGTGGCGCAAGAGCGGCGGGTTGTGCCCCGCGTTCACAAAGGTCAGGAGTCCAGTCTTCCAGTCGAGGGTGCCTGCCCAGGCGGTCATGAACATGTCGGTGTCGTTGCCCTGGCACAGATGCCAGTTGACCGTCTGCACGGCGTCGGCAAGCGCCATGCCGCTGCTGATGTAGCTGGCGAGCTCCGCCTTTGCGCCCATCATGAAGAGCGACGCAGGGATCCCCTTGCCCGACACGTCGGCAATGGCAAAGCCGAGCGTGTGATCATCTACCAGGAAGAAGTCATAGAAGTCTCCGCCGACCTCACGTGCGGGGGCCATGCTCGCATAGATGTCGAAGTCCTCAATCTCCGGATAGGGAGGGAAGTTGCGGGGCAAGGCGCTCTCCTGGATGGCCCGCGCGGTCGCCAGGTCGCGCTCGATGCGGCCGCTCTCTGCCGCGATGGCGTCTTTGAGGGAGCCCACGGTGGCGTTGATGCCCTGGGAGAGGTCTGCGAACTCCTTGGGCTCGAGCACGCTGACCTGCTGGTCGAGGTCGCCGTGGGTGATGCGCGACAGGGTCTCGTTGGTCGCGTCGATCTTGTCGACGACGACGTTTCTGAGCAGGATGGATGCCTGTGCGTACATGGCGGCAAAGAGCGCGAGGAACGCGGCGGAGATGGCGACCATGAGCCAGGGCCTCCATGCAAAGATCTGGCTTGCGGGCAACGCGGCCAGCATCTGGTACGAACCGCTTTGGGCGACGCGCACATAGCCAAGCCGCGAACCACCCGTGGAGGCGCGAAGGTCCTGGTCAAAGTACCAGTAGCTGGAGCGGGACTGGTCAAACAGCCCCTCGTCAAAGCCACCGGACGTGCCGCTCGCGACGACGTCGGCAAAGGGCAGGCCCACGAGGGAAGACACGTTGGAAGAGACGATGTCGCCTTCGTCGGCGAGGGCGACAAGGCCGCCTTCTCCCGTGGGGAGGCTGCTGGCCAGGCCTGACACCGACGCCTGTCGCAGCTCCTCGCGCGCGCTGTCGGCCAGGGGCATCTGCCTGGCCACTCCATCAAGCAGCTTGTCACGCTCCTCGATCTGGCGGATGAGGTAGTCAATCTGCCCTTGCATCTCGCGCTCGGCATTGGAGCGGCAGGCGGCGCTGACGGCGGTATAGCTCAGCGAGGCGGTCAGCAGGTATGCCGAGGCGACGACCACCGCAAGCCAGCCCTGGAAGGTGTCGCGCAGCGTGCGTCGCCCCGCGAGCGTCTCCCTTCTGCGGGCGACTGCCACCGCCGAGACCGAGAGAGCAACCATCATCACGAAGTTGGCCACGATCTGGGACACGACCTCGCGGTTTCCGACGAAGTCAGCCAAGATGTCGCTGGGAAGCTCAAGGTTCAGGAGCGCGTTGATGGCATTGACCGACACCGAGAAGAGGAACGTGAAGAGCGCCGATCCCAATGCGCAGATCACGACGAGCGCGGGGAATCCCCTGCGGTCATCCTCTTCGATGTGGCCCGACGCCCGGGCAAACAGCAGTCCCATCACAAGGCCCATGAGGGAGAAGAGCGCGATGGAGTTGATGGGGGAGGAGAAGTACCTCTCGTAGACGTCGAGGGGGAGCAGCTGCGCGTGGATCATCTCGGCCGTTCCCGCAAGCGCTCCCACGAGCAGGGCAGAACGTGGACCAAAGAGCAGCGCACATGCGGTGATGGGCGCAAGTGCGGCAATGAGATGCGTCCCCGCGACCACAAAGTAGTTGGTTTGGGTGGCGACCATCGCGCAGGCAAGTATCGTCAGGAAGGCAATTGCGGCACGGCGGATCTCCATGGTGCTGTCGCCCATGATTCCGCGCCACCAGAATAGGTCGTTCTTTGACGTCCTCTGCATGATGGGCGCATCCTCCTCGTGTGCTATTTCTTATAAAAGAGAGCCCTTCCCGCTCCATGCATCTCATGTGGAGTGGGAAGGGCCACGTGCTGCCTGAACGTGTGTGGTCCCTTATGCCCGAACGATGGTGATGACCTCGGAGAGGCCGGTCATCTCGAAGACCTCGAACACGTCTTGCGCCGGATGCAGGAGCCTGAGCTGGCCGTCGCGCGACACGGTGAGCTTCTGAGCCGTCACGAGGACGCGAAGCCCAGCCGATGAGATGTACTCGAGGTCGGCAAGGTCGATGTCGATGTTGGACACCGTCTCGGGCAGTTGCTGGATGGCCTTTTCGAGCTCGGGGCTCGTGGCAACGGTCAGCTTGCCAGAGATGGCAATCTTGGCCAACGACTCGTCAACGTTCGTCGTGATTTCCATGGACGTGCACTCCAATCTGGCGGTCAGGATGCCTCGCGCATCTTGGCTATTGCCCTCGAGAGCTTGGTGGATACCGTCGAGGCGTTCATGCCGAGCACCTCGGCAATCTCTGTGTTGCGCTTGCCCTCATAGTACTTGAGGTAGATGAGCTCCTTCTCCTCGTCATCGAGCTTCGCAAGGAGCTTCTGCAGCATTGCGAGGTCGTCAAGGTGGTCGGCCTGCGTGTCCTCCTGGGCGAAGACCCCCTCGGGGACCTCGTCGATGGGGGCCGTGGCCACCTCTCGGTCAAAGTAGTCGCTGATGCAGTTGCGCGCGATGGAGATCACCCATGTGGAAAACTTGGCGCGGGTGGGATCGAAACGCTCGTAGAACCGGGCCGCGCGTAGGAATGCCTCAGAGACCACGTCCTCTGCGACCTCGCGGTTTGACGTGCGGCGCAGTACGTAGTTGTAGACCAGCGAATAGCTTTCGCGATAATAGTGCTCAAACGAGGCGTTGCGGTCCCTCTTTCCAGAACCGACCAGGCTAAAGCCGCCGTTGCTTGCCACTCGTACCTCCTCGTCTGCCCTCAAATTAGCTAAAGGTAATCATACCTATGTTGCGTTGCAAAGAGAGAAACAATCAAGACAATTCGCTCACCGAACACCCGCCCTGCACCTCTGTGCAAGGTTAGATTCAGGTTCTGAAAAAAATCTTGAGACGATACCTGCCGCGCGCCCGTATCAGTTATGACGCAAAAAGACGCGGACAAGATGGGATGAGGGTGGCAATGGAGGAGAAGCAGCTTGAGAAGGTCCTTGCGAGGGACTATTCGGTGGGGACCGAGGCGTTCAGGGAGGGCCTGCTCGCTCGTTGTCTCGACGTGCTTGGCAAGGGTGCCGAGCCCCAGGTGGTCTCGGATGACGACCTGGAGATGCTCGCGGCCGCAGGCGTCTTCGAGAAGTCCTTTGACGACGAAGACTAGCACCTTGGACATTGGCGGATCACTATGAACGCACTTGACAGGAGGGCTGCCCTCAAGCTGGCAGCCCTCGCGGTGCTGGCGCCAAATGCATGGCAGCTCGCCGCATGTTCGGCAAGTGGTGCGGCTGGCGAGGGGACGCAGGCGGCAAAGCCGGGCGCCCCCTCGTCCTACACCATCGACAACATCAGGGACTACGTCGTGGGTCTCGACGAGCTCGTGGAGCTTGAGGATGGCAACAAGAGGCAGGCGATCTGCTTTGACAACGCCGCGACAACGCCTGCGCTCGTGCCGGTTCTTGACGAGGTGGCAGGCGAGCTGGCGCTCTATGGGTCAATCGGACGGGGCTTCTCCCAGAAGTCCGACCATTCGGCCGAGGTCTATTCCTCCACGCGGGAGAAGGTCCTCTCGTTTCTTGGCGCTGACCCCGCGCCGATCCCGCATACTGACCTAACGTGGTGACTCAAAGGGGTGGGACCCTTGTGAGTCATTTTGACTCACAAGGGTCCCACCCCTTTGAGTCACTGTTTGTCCAGGTAGGTGGACTTGGCGAGGCAGTAGAGCTTTGCAGGCTGCAGGACGCCGTCACGCCAGCGCGCCTTTGTCCACTGCGGCATGAGCGTGAAGGCCAGGAGGCGCACGGACCCGTCATCGAGCGCGATGGGAATCGAGCGGGCAAAGGTGGCGTCGACGGCAAGCTTCCATCGGTCGTCGGCGATGTCCCATTCCTCAAAGAGCGTGATGACGCGCGACGCCACGCCGCTTGAGAAGGAATCGTGCACCGCACGCGGCCGCTCGATCTGGAACTGCGCATCTATGGCAAAGGTGTCGCCGAAGGTTCCGTCCGGATACACGTCAAACTGAAAGTCGAGGCCTTTGGGGGCGCTGCCCATAAGACGGCCCACCTGCTCGAGCATGGCGGTGTCATAGGCGGCAAAGCCGACCTGGTCAAAGACGGCTTTCAGGGCATCCCTGTCGTGTGCGCAGTGCTCGCCCTCGTTCTTTGAAAGGTATCCGCAAGCGCGCAGGGGGCTGTCGGGCCTTCCCCTGAAGAGGCCAAAGAAGGAGAGCTGCCATGCGGGCGGCATGCGCCGGCAGGTGTCGACATAGAGCTCCGCACGCTTTGGCTCGCCGATGAGGTCGCAGAACGTGGTGGCCAGCTCGACATGGTGGCGCGGCTGAAAGTGAACGGCGGCGGGAGGAAGCTCCTCCTCCTTGGTGTCGAGCTCAAAGCCAAACGACACGTCGGGATGCTCTCTTCGAACGTCGGAGAACCAGTCAAAGACGTTGTTGGCGCAGCCTGCAGCGTCGGAGGCGACGCGCGTGCCCGTCGTCACCTGGCCGTAGAGAACCGTGACGTCCAAGAAGGGGTCGCCTTTGAGGGGAAACTCCAGGTAGATGTCGGGGAACTCCTCGCCCACGAGGAAGGGCTTAACCAGCGTGCACGCCCTGTCCAGGCTGTCGCCAAACAGCACGGGTCCGCGGCCCTCGTCGGCCGCCTGGAGGCACAGCACCTCAAAGGAGTCGGCGAATGTCAGCTCCATCACTGCGCTCCTGCCATGAGGTATGCCTTTGCGTCGATGGGATTGCCGTCACGCCACCGGACCTTGATGAAGGCGGGGAAGCAGTAGAGCAGGAAGGAATCGTTGCCAAGAGAGGCTCTCTTTGAGAAGGTGACGTCGCGTAGCACGTCGAGCCGCTCGTCAGCGAGGCCCCAGGACTTGACCAGTCGCACCAGCTCCCTTGTTGCGCCTTGTGGGTCAAAGCTCTTCTCGCGGTCGGAGGAGGTGGGGGGCATGAACCTGACGCTGGCCGACACGGTGTCGTCCGCCCGCCCGTCATCTGTGACGTTGAACTGCAGCTCAAACTGGTAGGGCGTGCGCGCAAGTTCCTGGCACTGGGAGACGAGCGTGTCCCCGGGCTCATCCATTCCCACCATGCGAAGGTCATGCCTGAGCATGCCTGCGGCCCGTGCATAGGCCTGCTGCTGCGAGGGCCCTGGGATGCATTCGACGCGCACGGGGGCATCGGACCTGTTGGGAAACGTCCCTGCGTAGCAGGCAAACCAGCCCCTGGGCAGGCGCCTGACGAACGTCTCGTACCCCTCGACGGCCTCCGGACGCCCGACCACCTCAAAGAAGGCGCTCGACTCGGCCAGGTTGCTCCTTTTCATCAGGAGCTGGATAGCGGGAGACGTCGCCCCCCTCGACCCGACGTCCCAGCTCAGGGCCAGCTGACGGACGTCGGACTGACGCGAAAACCACTCGAAGGCGGTGGAATAGCCGCCCGTGGTTTCGTCGACAAAGGTCATGTCGGAGCTCAAGCTGTCCCTGTGCGTGAGGACGTGCAGGTCAAACCAGGGGTCACCCAGAAGGGGGAGCTCAAACCACAGCTCCGGAAAGGTGTCGCACGGGCTGCTGTGCACAAACGCCTCGTGCGCGAGCGGCGCGCTCTTTCCAAAGAGGGTATCCACGCGCCCATCGCGCGCAGCGAGCGAATAGATGATGTCGTACAACAGAGAAAAGTCCATGTCAGGAGCATCCTCATCGTCTCTTGTGTCAACGGGAGACAAGGCCAACGACCAGGGCGATCGCTCCGATGACGGCGCCCACGATGAGAACGATCCTGCCCACTCGCCTCACGTCGTCAGGGCCCTTGATCGAAAGTGACGCGCGCCGGGGGAGCAGCCCGACATTGCCCGTGGCGGCAAGAACCGCCCCGTAGAGCACGAGCATAAGGGCAAAGATGGTGAAGAACGTGCTTGCATGGACAAGGTCGTTCATGGGACACCCCTCTCACGGCCGACGGATACAACGATGGTAGCGCAAGTGTCCGTCTTCCAAGAGGCCTTCCTGACGGGATGGCGGAGGGAACGTACGGGTGGTGTGGTGCGTGCTCGTACCGATTGGCATCGGGACGCCTGCAATTGACAGAGAAGCAGGTTACCAACGTCAAAAAACGCCGCCATGTTGGAGTACACTCGCCCTGTCGACTCTTTGCATAGGGAGGCTTCCATGCCCGAGATCAAGCTTGATATCCGTAAGGACAAGAACGCGCTGATGCTGGTGGCGGTCGCGCTTACCGTGGCCAGCTTTCTTGTTGGGTTGCTGGCGGCACCCCTTGCCACGACCCTGGGCGTTGACGCCATGCTGCCGCGCACGATACTGCGCAGCGTCGTGGCCGTTGTCGGCATGGTCTTGCTGGGCGGTGCCAGCCTGCTGCGCCCCGACCTTCAGAAGATTCGCGACTCCTGGCGCTATGCGCGGCCACTCGTTCTGATCAACATCGCGTTGGCGGTCATCATGGGCGCGTGGGCCACGTTCCTCCTTCTCTTTATGGGCGAGTTCTCGGGCGAGCAGCTGGCCAACCTCCTGTACATCTCGGTGCTCTGCATCTTTGTGGGCATCAACGAGGAGGGCATGTTCCGCGGCCTTCTGTTTGGAGGCCTTCTGGCTGGCATGGGCGGCCGAAGGGGCGGCGCCTTGTGGGCCGCAGTCATCTCGTCGGTCGCCTTTGGCTTTATCCATGTGGCGTTTGACATCAACTACGGCGACTTCCTGAGCATCGCGCAGGGCCTTCTCAAGACGCTCGAGACGGGCATGTTCGGCTTCATCCTGTGCGTGTGCGTTCTTGAGGGGCGCAACATCGTGGGTGCCATGACGGTCTACTCTTTCTTTGACTGGGTCCTCATGGTCAACAGCGCCATTTCTGGCGAGATGCCCACGGCGACCTACGTGAACACCAACCAGACCGCCGCCTTTGTGGCCATGGGGATGTACCTGCTCTTCTCGCTGTTCTACCTGCCCAAGACGATCCAGTCCGTCAAGCGGCTTCGCGCGGTGCCGGTGCCGCAGTACGGCCCGTTCGTTCCCGAGGCGGAGAGTGCCAAGTTCGTTGTGGCCGCGGGCCATGGCGCGCAGGGTGGGAAGCCCCAGGCACCCGAGGATGCCACGCCGGAGCATCTTCGTCGCGAACGTGCCCATAGGGTGCTCGACCATAAGGTCGGCACGATCTTCGCCACGCTCCTCGCCTTCATGGCCGCGGTCAATGTCGTTTCCTTGCTTGGCCTGCTCATCTTCAACTCGGGGACGGGGAGCCAGGTGGTTTCCGCGCTTGGCACCGTTGCCGTGAGCGTCGCGTTCCTGCTTGGCTTCCAGCGTCTCTTTGCGGGTGAGTTTGATGGCGTGACGGGATGGTCCACGACCGCGCTTTTGCTTGCGCTGCCTGCGCTTTTGCTGGCAGTGCCCAACGTCATCGGTTGGTTGAGCGCAAACTTCAACAACCCGCTGGTCTGCCTCGTGTTGGCGCTGGCACCTGGCCTTTCTGAGGAAGTCATCTTCCGGGCGATTCCCGCCAGCAACTGGATGCGCGTAAGTGGGGAGAGGTCAGAGATCGTCAAGTGCGTCGCTGTGACGTCCGCAGCGTTTGCGCTGATCCACGGAATCAACCTGCTTGCTGGCGCCGCGCTGTCCTCGACGCTCTTCCAGCTGTTCTACGCCTTCTGCATAGGGGCGTTGTTCTGCGCGGTGCTCCTGAGGACGGGGACCATCTGGCCCTGTGTCATCATGCACACGATCGTCGACTTCACGAGCTTCCTGACCGCCGACATGGACAATGTGGGCATCTTGTCCGAGGGGATTACGATTAACCTCGAGTTCTGGCTGGCTCTTGTTGCCGCCATCGCCCTGCTCGCCTGGACGGCGTACCTGCTGCGTCCTGCCAAGCAGGCAGAGATCGTTGCCCTGTGGAAGGGAAAGTGGCACAAGGGATAGGCCTTTGTCGCAAACATGGCGGCCACGTCGCGTGTCCGACAGGAAATGCTTTGTGGATGTCGCAAACATGACGTTATTGTCGTGAATCCGACAGTTGGTGCCCTAAACTTGTCGGAAGTGCGACGTGCAGGTCACGTTTGCGACAAATCCGCTCCGGAGGCGCCATGATTAAGCTGGTTCTGACCGATCTAGACAACACCCTCATACCTCATAGGCCTGACGAGGAATTTCACGAGGCAAAGCTCTCCGACGAGGGCCTTGCCTCGATTCGTGCGCTGGTAGATGCAGGCGTGCACTTTGGTCCCGCGACAGGGCGCTCGCCTTCGTCGATGGCCGAGACCTTCAGGGGCGAGGCGTGGGCGTATGCGACGGGCGCCTATTCCAATGGGCAGCTCGTGTGCGTGGACGGCGAGGCCGTGCACCGCGAGTGGACGCCCGCAGAGCCCCTGCAGAGGGTGTCAGACATCCTTGACGAGCAGCCCGAGGGGTTCCTCGTGTTCTTTGACATGGAGGGCGACGGCCCCAACTGGGGTGTGTCGCGCAAGTATCGTCTGGATGACGCAAATGCCGGTGACTTCTTGCGCGTCTCTGCGTTGTATCCCGAGGTGCAGGGGCCGACGCTCAAGGCCATCGTTCGCATGAAGGGTTCCGAGCGCACGCACGGCCTGCGCGACCTGCTGACCCATGAGGTCCCCGAGCTGGACTTTGCGATCCCGTCCAAGGATGCGCATGTCATCGACATCATGCCCAAGGGGTGGGGGAAGGGCAGCGCGGCGCTCATCATGGCCGATGTCCTGGGCATCTCCCTTGACGAGGTGGCGGTCTTTGGCGATGCGGACAACGACATCTCGATGCTCAGGGCTGTGCCCAATTCGGTCGCGGTCGCCAACGCCAGCGTCGACGCGGCCGCCGTTGCTCGCTGGCATATCGGCGACGCGCTGGACGAGTCGGTGGCAAAGGCGCTGGCAGACATTGCGCAGGCGACGGCTCGGGGCGAGATGCCCTCGTTCATGCAAGGCTGATCTGCCCGGTGTTATTTGCTGGTTTGCGCATGGCAGGGAGCTTCCCTCGTGCCTGTTGGGGTACAGTAGTCGTATGGTTCATTTCGAGATGGAGGTTGACATGAGTGACAGCCCTATGAAGAAGACTCTCCTTCCTGAGTCAGCAGAAGAGGTGCTCGCCTTGGCTAAGACCGAGGGTGTCGAGCTGAACGACCAGCAGCTCGAGGCCATTTCTGGTGGCGAGTGGGACGTCAAGTGCTTCATCACCTGTGAGAAGTGCGGTGCCAAGGTTCCCTGTGAGATGGGTACCGAGTTTGTCACGTGCCCCGAGTGTGGCCACAGGAACGGCCCGCTGATAATCATGTAGGCGTTTCTCGCCAATACCTCGTTGCACGGATTCCGCCCCGCTAGACGCCTCGAGCGACGGCGGGGCGGCTGTTGTCTCTTGGTGCGCCTAGGCCCTACGATGCGTATCGCCACTCCCGCGAGCGCGCGATTGACCCTTGGACGCTGTCACGCTCGCAGTCAAAGCGGTTGAGTCGCCACTGCTCGTGCCACTGTCTGAGTGACGACTCACCAAAGAGCAGCACCTCAAAGTCGTACTGGTCAAGGCACCCCATGTCCGCGCGCATCGCCTGGGCAAGCTCGTCTAACGTGAGGGGCATGCTGCCCTCGTCGGACTGACTGACAATGCCGTCCTCGTCAACCACGACCACCTTTAGGTAGAGGTCTCTGCTTTGCTCTCCCTTGGGGCTTCCCACGGCAACGTTCCACAGCTCGTCGCGCAGCCCATTGACCTCGGAACAGAAGGCGTCCGGCGTCTCGGAAAACACACCCCGTGGGGCGATGACCCATGCGCGGAGCTCGGTGTCCTCACCCTCCTCCCCACGTGAGACCGTGCTGCTGATGGCAATCATCGGCTGGTCGTCGGAGCAACCAAGGCGCCTTCGGGCGATTTCCTCCAAGGTGGCGTCAAAGGTGCAGCCGTAGCCTGGCTTGTCCCAGAAGAAGGCGTGTTGCCGTGCGCCGTCAGGGGCCAGCTCGCCGCTCAAACGTGATGTGTCGCACGCGTCTTGCGCGCTGCACGACGCAGACAGGAGCACGTCGACCGGAGCGCAGTCAAAGAAGCGGTGTGGGCGTGAGAGAAGCAGCAGGTCCTTGGCCTCGTCAAAGGTGAGGAACTCGATGCCGTGGTCGTTGGGGTGGTCGGCGGAGAAGTCCTCCCATCCAATCGCGACGGGCGTGTCGTGCCTCACCAGCTTGAAGCCCGTGTAGCCATCAAGCAGCCGAGCGCCGTCATTGGCAAATGCGACAAAGTCATCAGGGTCACGGAGTGGGTCGTCTCCCTCCAGCTCCCATATGGTGACGCTGGACCCGTCGTACAGAAAAGGCCTTCCCTCGAGCGCCGCGGTCTTGCCAAGGGCATGGTAGGCGCTGGTCAGAGCTTCGTGCGCCTCCCTGGCCTCGTCAACGCAGACCTCAAAGCGTGCAGGGTCAGCCCAGCGCCAGTAGTAGACGGTGGCATAGAGTCCCGCATCTGAGCCCGAGCGGCAGACGAGGAGGGTCCGAGCGCGGTCGTTCTCTCCGCGCGTCGCCGGGACGGGAGCGGACCCTCCGTGGGGGAAGGGGTAGGCAAAGTCCACGACTTCCCAGTCCTCGCCCGTGGTTTCCTCGATCTGGTCCTCGCTGAGCTCGGCAATGCGTACCCAGAGCTGTGGGTTGTGGGAAGACTCGGTCGTGCCATACCCAGATGTCTTGCCTGGCCAGGTGCCGCCTTCCAAGGCGCTCCGCAGCTCGTCGACGGTAATGAGCTTGCGATGGGTCTCCTCGCCCGTTCCGTCGTCACCGTTTCGTGCGATGTTGAGCGCCAGCGTGTCGTGCATGCTCTCGATGCAGCCACGCAGCGCGTCAAAGGTGGCGAGGTCGCGCTCGGTGACCTTGGAGTCATTGATGAACGTTCGGACCTGCCGGTTGTCGTGGGTGGGGGAGTCGGAGCAGGACGAGACGCATGAAGAGACGACCAGGGCGGCAAAGAGTGCAGAGACGATTGCGGAGAAGGCCGCAAAGACAAGCAGGACCTTTATCACTTTGCTCATGACAGCTCTTTATGGCTTGCAGGGTCAAGGTCATCCATAAGTGTAGCGCTGGCGGGCATCAGATCTTTGGCCACGGAAGGTCCGTGACCTCTGAGCCGGGCGAGCGGAAGGTGTGAGGCCCTCATTACTACCAGGTTTTTGAAGCTTTGGTAACTATGCATTTCATAGGCGTTTTTATGCAAATGAGCGATTTGCAAAAGGGCTGGTAAATGGCCTGCTCTCTCTCAGTGTGGGGCTGAGACTTCGCTTAGAGAGGGAAATGGCAAATAGGACCTTACCAAAGCTCCCAAAACATGGTAGAAATCGAGCTCCGTACTGCCAGACGAAGGGAATCGAGCCTCAGATTGCGCATAAAGGGGAGTCAGACGCTCTCCGTGGTCCCCTTCCAGTGGTCAAGCGTGGGCAGAAGCACCCCCATGAAGGAGATTGCCACGTCAAGGCAAGATGTTGCGTGCGGTGCCTAGCTCAGGTGCTTCTTGATAAACGCATCCACAATGTCCAGCACCTGCGGCGTCCAGAACTCCGGACCGCCATGGTCGGCGCCGCGTAGCAGGTAGAGGGCCGAGTCGTGCCCCGTCTCCACAAGCCGCTGATGCAGGAGCACGCTGCAGCGGGTGTTGACCGTGCGGTCCTTGGTGCCATGGAAGTTGAGCACGGGGGCGATCTGGGTGTTTTCGTCAATGTTGCAGCGCACCGAGAGCAGCTTGCGTGCGGCGGTGTCCTCGCGCAGGTTGATGCCGCCCATCTCCATGCCCTCCGGCGAGTCGGGCAGGTTGTGGTTGACGGTGCAGGGGTTTGAGTCGTCAAAGGTGAGGTCGGTCGACCCATAGAGGTTGACGATGCAGCTGACCTCGGCCGACGTTCCCGGAAAGAGGTTTGCGGGCGTGTCGTCGTCGTGCATGATTCCGGCATAGACGGCCGTGTGACCACCGGAGCTGTCGCCCATCACCACCATGTGCGCGGGGTCGACGGCATATTCCGAGGCATGCGTGCGCATGAAGCGCACGGCGTTGCGCGCATCCTGCACGGGTGCGGGGAAGGTCGCAACGGAGCTGTCGCGGTACTGCACCACGGCCACCACGTAGCCGCGCTCGGCGAGTCGCGCGATGCAGGGAAGGTTGCCGTAAACGTCCTGGGGCATCCAGGCGGAGCCCTGCACGTAGACCACGCAGGGATAGGTGCGCGTAGCTGGACGGTCTGTCCGGGGGGCCTTGGCGTTGCGGCTGCTGGGGACCAGGACCTGCAACACGCGGCTCAGGCCGTCCACACATTCGTACTCGACGTTGGGAATGTAGCGGACGCCCATCTCGTCGCCGGTGGTGTCGAGCCAGGTGGCTCCTTCGACCTCGTCCTCAAACGGAGGAAACTCGTCATACTCCCATGCCCTGACTTCCATGTGCCCTCTTCTCCTTGGCTGTCGTCTGCCATCTGCTTTGGAGTATAGCAAGGCTCCGATCGTGGCTGGCACAGATGGGCATGACTTCCGCCAGGGGATGCCCTTTTGGAAAGTCCAGAAGGGCATCCCCTGGCGGAAGTCTCTCGTGCTGGGGTTTGGGGCTATTCAAGCGTGATGGTCACGTGATCTTTCCCGTCATTGGCGTCGACGAGAGTCCCCTTTCCGGCGCCTCGGAACGTTTGGGCAATGCTGGCAATATCGACTCCTTCGATGAGGCGGTCGGGGAAGTAGCGTGTGACGTTGGACAGGATCTGCGCAGCCGCGATGGGGATCGCAAGGTTCACCGCGTCTCGGTCTCCCTGTACGACGTGCACCCGCAGATGCGTCGCGGGCCCATCGAGGGTGGGAGGCTCTGCCGCGCTGACGGCAGGCTCCGGTTCAGGTTCTGGCTCGGGCATCGGCTCGGGCATCGGCTCGGGCTCCGGCTCGGGCTCCGGCTCGGGCTCCGGCTCGGGCATCCTCTCGGTGGCAGCCTCCGGAGCGCTGACTCCCAGCAGCTCGTCGACGCTCACGCCGAACGTCTTGGCAAGGACCGGCAGCAGCAGGATGTCGGGATAGCTCTGGTCGTTTTCCCACTTGCTGACCGCCTGCGCACTGACGTTTGCGATGTCGGCCAGCCGCTCCTGCGTCATGCCGTGCGTCAGGCGCAAACGGGCGATCCTGCGGCCGAGGGACTCGCTCTTCATGGTGGTCATGGCTCTGCTCCATCTCTTTGTGGCGTATGGGGGAAGACGTCTTCTGGCTACATCATGACCTATGGACAGTGGTTGCGCCATAACGCAGCCGTTGAGTTTTTGGTTGAGGGAAACAAGGGCCTTTAGCTGGGCATTCAACCAATGATTGAGCTAAGGGACGCTCCCTCTTGGTCGGAGGAGGTTTGCTAGAGGTTGAAGGTGCGCTTCAGGGCATGCGTCTCGCCCAGCACCAGCAGCGTGCAGTCCTCGGCAAAGACCGTGTCGGCGTGGACGTTCATGTCCATCTGGCCCCTGTGCTTGAGCGCGAGGATGTTGACGCCGTGAGTCCGACGCACGTTGACCTCGCCTAGGGTCTTGCCAACCCAGGCGCGGGGGATCGATACCTCGACGATCGAGTGGCCCTCGTCGATCTCGATGTAGTCGAGGATGTGATCTGCGGAATAGCGCATGGCCGCCCACCTGGCCATCTGTGCCTCGGGAAAGACGACCGCGTCTGCCCCGTTGCGCAGGAGGAACTTTTTTTTGGATATCGCTTTCGGCGCGCGACACGACGAGCTTGGCGCCCATCTCCTTGAGGAGCGACGTGGTCTCCAGCGAGCTCTGGAAGCTGTGCGCGATGGCGACGAAGCAGACGTCGTAGTTCTCGATCCCGAGCGACTCGAGAAAGTCCTCGTTTGTGCTGTCGCCTATCTGGGCGTTAGTGACGAAGGGCAAGATGTTGTCCACGCGCTCCTCGTTGCAGTCGACAGCCATGACCTCGTGGTCGAGCTCGCTGAGCTTGATGGCGACGTTGGTCCCAAAGCGTCCGAGGCCAATCAGCAACACAGTTTTCATACGGTCCATCCTATCCGACGGTCACGTGTTCGTGAGGAAGCTTGCCGCGGCTCTTCTTGGGCGCCTTGGTTGCCGCATAGATGAGCGTGAGGCTGCCCACGCGCCCAATAAACATGTAGCCAATGAGGATGATACGTGAGGCGACGCGCAGATGGGGCGTGATTCCGACCGTCATGCCAACGGTGCCGATGGCCGACACGCACTCAAAGAGGCAGGCGAGGTAGGGGAGTCCCTCGATGAGGCAGAGCGCGGTCGCGCCAAGCAGCGACAGGCTTACATGCAGAAGGAGGATGGCTCCCGCTTGCTTGATGGCGTCATCCTCGATGCGACGGCCAAACATGTCGACCTCGCTTCGGCGCGACGAGATCGCCAAGAGGTTGCCAAGCAGCACGGCGAGCGTCGTGGTCTTGATGCCGCCTGCGGTGGAGCCGGGGGAGCCGCCGATGAGCATGAGGATGATGGTGAGCGCCTGGCCCGACTCGGTCATGACCGACATGTCCTCGACGTTGAATCCCGCCGTCCTTGGGGTGATTGACTGGAAGAGGGAGACGAGGAGGCGCTCTGCCACAGGCAGGCGCTGGTACTCAAACAGGAAGAAGGACAGGGCGGGAACGACGATGAGGACGGCCGAGGACACCAAGATGATCTTGCTCTGGAGCGAATAGCGCTTGAAGCGCAGCTTGTTGGTGGTGACGTCGTTCCAGGTGACAAAGCCGATGCCGCCGATGACGATGAGGGCGCAGATGGTGAGACAGATGACGGGGTTGGTGGCATATTCCGAAAGAGAGGGAAAGAGGGCGTCGCTCTTTCCCAAGATGTCGAAGCCCGCGTTGCAGAATGCCGAGATGGAGAGGAAGAGCGCGATCCAGATGCCGCGCACCCCATACTCTGAGCAAAAGGACGGGAGCATGAGGACGGCGCCAAGAAGCTCGACGGCGATGGTCACGGAGAAGACGAAGGTGGCAAGGCGCACGATGCCGCCCATGCGCTGCGTGGCAAAGGCGTCGCGCATCATGCTCCGCTCTCTGAGCGTGATCTTTCTGCCGGCAAGCAGCGAAAAGCCCGCTGCCGCCATGATGATGCCAAACCCTCCCGTCTGGATCAGGGCGAGAATGACTATCTGGCCAAACACCGACCAGTGCGTCGCCGTGTCCTGCACGACGAGACCGGTCACGCAGGTGGCGGAGGTCGCGGTAAAGAGGGCATCCCCAAACGAGGTGGCGACACCGTATCTCGATGAGATGGGCAGCATCAAGAGCATCGTCCCCAGGGCGATCAAGGTCGCAAATCCAAGGATGACGACTCTGAATGACGAGAGCTTCCGCAGATGTGAGAGGAAAGTTGACGTGGCGCACGCTCCTTCTCATCGCACGTTCAGTAGAGGATAGCAGAACCATGTCATCTGGGCGATGCGGGCGCGTTAGGTGCGCGCCAGAAGGGCGGGCAGGGTATTGAGCGTGCAGGTCTGCGGGCCTTCCCACTCCTTGGGAAACGCCTCCTTGAGCTCCCGGTCAAGAAAACGGTCGTCGAGGAGCAGCACCACGCCACGGTCGTTCTCGGTCCGGATGAGGCGTCCCGCTGCCTGGAGCACCTTGATCATGCCCGGATAGGTGTAGGCGTAGGCAAACCCCTTGCGCTCCTTGACGTCAAAGTAGTCCCTGATGAGCTCCCGCTCCCCGGTGGCCCGGGGCATGCCCGTGCCAACCACGACGACCCCCACGAGCGCATCGCCGGGCAGGTCGATGCTCTCGCCAAAGATGCCACCCAGCACGCAGAGTCCCACGAGGCTCGTGCCCGCATCCCGTGCCTCGCGGAACTGGGCAACGAAGCGGTCGCGGTCGTCCTCGCGCATCCCGGGGTGCTGCCGCACGACCCTCGTCCTGCCGTCCATGAGCGGCCCCAGAGACCTCGCGACCTCCTCCACCATGGCGTAGGAGGGAAGGAAGACGAGGTGGTTGCCGGGGCGCGCATCGATCAGCTTCCGGAGGTACGCGGCGACCCGGTCGTAGAGCTCGGGCCCACGCTGCGAGTACCGGGCGCTGACGTCCGAGGCGATCAGTACCTGCTGGTGGCTGGGGTCAAAGCTTGACTGGGCATAGACGGACCTGTCCTCGTCCTGGGCTGCGAGCAGCTTTCGGTGGTAGCCCATGGGCAGCAGCGTGCCGGAGAAGAAGACGGCGGCCTTGGCCTGGTCAAGGCGCTCCTTGAGGTCATGGCTTGGGTCCATGCAGAAGACCTTGAGCTTCCTGCCGCCGTTCTCGTCCCTTCCGAGGAACGTGACGTAGCCCGCCTGGCCTCGCCGCAGCGCCCCCAGGAAGCTGAGGACCTCGCGCTTCATGTCCCTCAGGGCGAGGAAGAGCTCTATCGTCGTGCCGCCCCGCCTGTCTGCGCGGGGTTCGTCCACGGCGGGGGAGAGCAGCTCGAGCGCTCCGTCGACGCCGTCTGCGAGCGCCACGAGCGACTCCTCGAACGCATCGCTCATGCGGATGACCTGGTAGCTTGCATGGCTTCGGCCTCCCTTTGCTCCTCTGCGCGCGTTGGCCGGCGAGGCCTGCCGCCATGCGGGAAATGCCGAGATGATGACCCGTACAGCGGCTGTCAGCTCTGCCAGGGCGCCCTGCGAGCGGAGAAGCCGCTCGAGCCCCTTGAGGTCGGCCAATGAAAGCTCTGCGCTGTACATCTCCCGCATGCGCTCCGGGAGGTTATGGGCCTCGTCGACGAGAAAGACGGTGTCCTCGCCCGGCTCGTCGGCAAGCCCGATGAGGCTCGCCGACGGCGCGAACGCATAGTGGTAGTCGCAGATGATGATGTCCGACCACAGTGCCGCGTCGCGCTGGAGCTCGTAGGGGCAGACGTGGTGGCGCGCGGCCACCTTGGCTATGCTTCCGGAGTCGAGGACGTCGTAGGTGCTTATCGCCTCGAAGAGGGCGTCGTTGACCGCGTCGAAGTGCCTGCGGGCGAGGGGGCATTCGACGGGATTGCACAGGGACGTGAGGGGGCGTCCTCGCACCTGCGCTCCGCGAGGGTCCTTCCTGAGCGGGCAGATCTTATCGCGCGCGGTCATGACCAGCACGTTTGCCGCAAAGTCCTGCCGTCTGAGCTGGTCGATGCACTCGAGGACAGGGCCGCGCGTCATCGTCTTGGCCGTGAGGAAGGCGACCCGCGTGGCCTCGCCTTCGCCTATGGCCTTGAGCGCCGGGTAGAGGGTCGCGGCCGTCTTTCCGGAGCCGGTGGGTGCCTGCACGTAGAGGCTCCTGCTCGCATGGATGGCCGTGGCAACCTCGTCCATGATCTGCCGCTGGCCCTCGCGGGGCGTGAAGGGGAAGGCGAGCGAGGAGAGGGAGCTGTCGCGCAGCTCGTCATGACGTGTTCGCCACGCGGCCCAGCGCTGCGCCTTCTCGAGGAGCGCGAAGAACCATGCCTCGATGTCGGGCATGGCGTGCGTCCGCTCGATTTGGCGGACCTCTCCGGTGGTCATGCTTGCGTATGTGATCCTGACCACGATGCTTTGCCCAAAAGCGGTCGAGAGCGCCGACGGTCCTCGCGTCTTGCGGAGATAGAGGTAGGCGTAGCAGAGGGCTTGGGCTTCGTGGAGGGCATCGGGTTCCTCGATCGAGGACACGTCACGCGTCACGCCCTTGATCTCGTCGATGGTGAGGGGGTGCTTCCCGTCGTCAATGATGCCGTCGGCTCGTCCCTCTATGCAGAGGAAGAAGCCTTCCTGGCTACCAATGGCGTCCTCGTGGATGTCGAGGCGGGCGGCATGCGGGCTGAACATGCCGTCAGGAAAGAAGACCGAGCCTGCGAGCGGAACCTCTGCCTGGTATGCCTCGCCCGCTGCAGCCTGAAGCATCCGGTGGATCTTGCTCCCGGCCTGCATGACCTCGACGCCGCCGCGCCCCTCTCCCTCGGAGTCAATGTCCCCCGAGCGCAGGAGGAACTCGACGAGCCTGCGTACCGAAATCCGCAGCGTTCGCACTTCTCCTCCTCACGCGGCTTGGCACCTACCTTTCCCATGGTAGCCAAAGGTTGGCACCTTGGGCGTTCAAGGCGGACATAGCGGATGCTATTTGACAGGACGCACCACTCACAAACCTGTCACATTTGATGTGAGGAGAAGGCCGCCAAGATGGCCGAGCAGTGCCAGGAGTACGGCTACGTTCCCGTGTCGATGGCCAACGACTGGAAGACCATCTATGGTGACGGCGTAACCTACACGGGCGGCGAGGTCGAGCTTGCCGAGGCTGCGTAGGATATCCGACGCGCCTACAAGTCACTCGCTCTTCCCATAGGCAAGGCATTGAGGAGGCGGCCACACCAGCGTATTGGTGTGGCCGCCTTGCTTTCGCTCATCCCCCTAGACCGCCGGTGACTCATCCCTATGGTCACAGCCCACAAGTGCAGGGAGTGGTGAGACAATGGCAGGCAGCATTTGACGTCCATCGCTTCTTGAGGGGGGGTCCCACTGTGTGCTATCGCGTCGAGCCGCTGCGGCTCTCGGATCTTTACAAGGCGCTCGAAGCCATGCATACGTCAGGCAGGGCGCGGGTGCCTGCACCTGAGCCTGGAGTGGTTGTTCCCGACGCCTACCCTGGAAAGAGACTCCCGCTCCTGGTCCCTACGCAGCAAGGCTCGTTCGAGCCGAAAGAGCTCATCTGGGGCTTTGACGGGCAGCCAGGTACCAGCTCAAAGCTGGTGTTCAACACTCGCCTAGAGACCGCACTCTCCCAAGCTCGATGGGGTAGGGGCCTCTGGTGCGATGTCATCCTCAATGGTCGCTGCCTCGTCCCGGTGCGCAGCTTCTACGAGTCGTGGACGCGCACGCCGCCGCACCGCGGTGCGCAGGTGCGCTTTACCTATCCTGGGCATCAGGTGTTCCTTCTGGCAGGCGTCTGGCAGAACGACCGTTGCTCCATCGTAACCACGGAACCCAACGCAAGCGTCGCGCCGATGCACAGCCGCATGCCGCTCGTCCTGGCACCGGGGGAGTCATCCATATGGTTGGGGCCAGGCTTCGCGAACCTTGCCGATCGCTCTCATATCGTGCTCGATTCCCTGCAGGAGGCATAAGGCCCTACGAATAGGTATGCTAGACTGCGTTCGAAGCCCGGGCGTTCTTTGGGGGAATCTATGAGCAAGACGCTGCGTTTTGTCCTGACCATCGCCCTTCTTTGGTGCATGGCGTTCCCGATTGCCGCATGCTCAGGCTCGAAGGGTGCCGAGTCGGGTGACGGGGCGAACGAGGGACGCTCCATCACGGCGGCCGAGCTCGTGGGAACCGTATGGTACGCCCCGGGTGATGGGACTCCTGAGGACTTCGGCTTCTGGTTCGAGTTCCCCTCCGAGGAGCGCTGCTACCTCATGTGGGTCTACCATGGCGGCATCGATGGCGTGGCGGGGTTCGATTATTCCGTGCACGGCTGTTCGCTCGTACAGGACGGTCGTCAGACGGGCAGCATCGCTCCGGATCTCAGCAAGATCGAGTTGACGTTTCCTGACGGAAGCTCGCATGTGTTTGTGCCGGACGATCGCAAGCTGACCTCGCAAGAGGATTTTGAGGACATGCTTACCTATCTTGACCCGCTCTTTAACGAGGACGGGACCCGTTTCAAGACCTATGCGGAAAACGGGGACAACGCGTCTGCGAATAGCTCCTCTACTGGTGCGAACGATGCCAAGAAATCAGCTTACGAGGACCAGGTGGTGAGCGCTGCGGGCATCGAGGTGAGGATGCCGGGGTCGTGGGCTGCCAAGGGCCTCTATTGGACCGTTGACGAGCGGTTCCAGCAGATGGTCCTGGAATATGCGCTGAACGGCGACCGCGTGCAGATTGCCGAGATTGACTGGGGCGAGCGTGCGAGCCTCCCGTATGAGGCGGATGACGAGCTTTGGACGCTGGGCAACGTGACGGCCGGTGGGGCCGTGCGCCCGGCGGTGCTTCACATCATGTACGTGGACAGCGAAGGAAAAACATACTCTGCCAACACCACGGTGTCCGACGCGACGCTCGCCAGCGAGTACTTCCTCGGGCTGTCGCCTGAGGAGATTATCTCGTGGATTCACATCTCTGAGGCAGAGCAGTCTGCCTCGTCTTCAGGCTTGTCGAGTCGCAGGCAGAAGTTCTGTGGCGTCTGGGCCTACGCATCGAAGGATCTTGGCGAGGCATTGGACTTTGCCGATGATGCTCAACGACGTGGCTTTGCAGCCGAGGTTTTCCTAACCACTGACTGGTCGAACCTTAACTCCGAACCTTGGTACGTCGTCTCGCTCGGATGCACGTCCAGCGAGGCTGAGGCAGACCGCGTGCTCCAGGCCGCGCACGGCTCGGGGTACGGCGACGCATACGTTAAGTGGTCTGGCGACTACATCGGGTAAGCCTCTCGCTAGATTTGCGCGTTGTGGCTTTTGGGCGAGCGTCGAGCCAAAAGAAAGGCGCGCCACGGACGGGCGCGCCTTTCAGGCTGGTCAGGCTGTGTATGTGTGACTGGGATTACTCGCCCCAGTACACGTCCTGATGGCACTTTGGTTATTCCACGACGCCGGAACTGCGGCGGTCGACGTTGCCACAGTTCTCGTTTTCCTCCATGGTGCTCTTGCAGTAGCCCTTTGCCTTGTAGTAGTGCCATGTGTTAAGGCAGCGGTCATCGAACCAGCACGTGTCATGCATAAGTGCCCTGCGTATCGCAACGACCCGGAGTCATTCGTTCGTGCGATGTATGAGCGGACCCGCCGCTAGAAGGGCTGGGGGTTACTCCTCGTCGCCAGGGTCAGCCTCGAGCTCGGCGACGCGCTTGCGATAGAGCTTCGCCGAGATGGAGGAGAGCTCACGTTTGGCGCTTCTACAAACGCATCTTTCTGATTAATTCTAGGCATCGGATAGTCTCGAAACGTCATAGTGGGTAGCATGCCTCGAGCTGGAAATTGCCTGTACCACCCAATGCCGGGCTTGCGCAAGGACCAGTTCGGGCATCGCATAGGGGCGTGTCGACGAGGAGACATTATGTCGAACACCAAGCACCGTAATGACCATGCTGTATCGCGACGCGACTTCTTCAAGATTGTCACGGGCACGATTGTGGCGATGCCGGCCGTGGCGGGTGGCTTCTTGGTGCCTCCAACCAATGCCTATGCCGAGGAGGACCTCTCCGAGGCCCATGGTGGCACTGCGGACGGCGTGGTCGAGCGCATCAAGGTTGTGGCCAAGAACGAGGCGGGCTTTTGCGTGGTCGACATGTCCAAGGGTGGCACGGAAAAGGTGGTGGGTGCGACCGTCCGCCTGACCTCCCGCTACAACGGCAAGTCGGTGGAAGATGTGACCGACGAAGACGGCATCGTGACGCTCGACATCAGGGAGCTGGCCGAGAACCCCGACAACCTCGATCTGAACAAGCTGGAGACCTACGAGTTCAACGGATCGATTCTCATCACCTGTGACGGCTATCGCACCGTCGAGATACCGCTCGCGCGCATCGAGGGTGCCTCGCCGATGATCGTTCCTTCGCGCCCGCTGACTGACGGTCTCCCATATCCGCGAAGCACCTCGTTTGACGAATGGGATGCGCTCTACACGGAGAACGCTTTTGCCCAGACGTCGGACAACACCGGCGAGCACGTCCTGGCTCTCGACTGGCGCCAGGTGGGCACGGGGACGGCCACCATATCGCTCAAGCGAGGCGACACCGGCGAGACGCTTCTGAGCACCACCGCCACCCCCCGTGACGGTGTCCTTACGGCTTCCTTCAAAGGCGCTTTCCTTAAGGAGGGCTCGGCCGACGCGCTGCCCAGAGACGTCGCCTTCGTCGTGGAGGTCGTCCAAGATGGTCGCACGTACTCAAACGATATCAACCTCAGGGTGGTCGAGGGCGCCATCGCGGCCCCTGCCTCCGAGGAAGAACTGACGCTCACCCCCATCAATACCAACAACGGCGGCTCAAACCAGACGGGCCTCGACCTAAAGTGGCCCTCGGGCCTGCCGCTCGTGGGAGGCGGTTCGCTCAAGACCTGGTCACCCGACCTGCCCGTGAACGTCTATGTGAACCCCTTTGGCTACATTCAGGTAACGATAAAGTCCCCCTCATGGGGCTACAAGGCCGACAACAGCGGTTCGAACGAGCAGGGCTGGGGAACCTACCCGCAGAAGAGCGTGGCGGACCAGTTCAACAAGATGGTCCAGACCGCAGAGAAGATGTCGACCGCCACCACCACGGCCCTGGCGTCGCCCAAGTTCTTCAGCAAGATCGACATGGCGGCATCCTTTAGCCTCATGGGCAACTTCCAGATAGTCGCGGCGGCGCAGTGGAACAAGGATAAGGGGACCTTCCAGGGTCTTCTTGGTGCTCAGCTCTTCCTGGCCTGTGATGCGTCGATAACCGAGAACTTCTTTGCCGGGCCCATCCCCGTGCTTGTCACCTTTGGCATCAACTCCAGCCTAACCGTGGGCATCAACTGCGGCATCTATAGCGTGAAGGATCCCAAAAAGCCCGATGAGAAGCTCATCGAGGCCGCCTTCGACTTCAGCCGCTGGAAGTTCGACTACACCGACACGGGCCTTACGGTCACCATCAACATCACGCCGAGCCTTTCGGTGGGTGTGGGCATACGCGGCGTGGCTTCCATCTCGATCCAAGGTAAGTTCACGCTCATGATGTACTTCGGCTTCACCTATCGCGGCGAGCTGGACACACGCACCCATCCCCTGCCGCACTACATCTTTGGCTATTCCGCCCAGATCAATCTCGTGATGCACATGTTCCTGTTCACCAAGACCTTCAGCCTCAAGAACTGGAAGTACCGCGACTTCTACAACAACTGGGAAGGCGGGCTGAAGGCTGCGGCCGACGAGGCCGAAGGCGACATGCTGAAGGCGATGGCCGACCAGTCGATGCCCACGCTTTTGGGGCAGATGAACATCATCACGAACGACATGCTGGCTCAAACGGTGGAGTTTGAAGGCGGAACGCAGCTGAGCGGCCAGAGCGTCGAGGGTGACGACGCTTCGGATGAGCCTGCATTCTTTGACTGGGAGACGATGCGTGAGGACGACATAACGGCGCCGCTTGCCGATGGCACCCCGATCACCTACACCGTCTACAGCCTGCTCGAGGAGGAAGAAGGAAACGAGCAGCCCGTCGAGGAGCAGGTTGCGGCTGAGAGCCAGCAGGAAGAGGGCCAGCAGGAAGAGGGCCAGCAGGAAGAGGGCCAGCAGGAAGATGTCGTCCAGCAGCCGCAGGACGTGGATGCAACCGTTGCGGACACGACGGGTGTGGACGCGGGTCCCGCTGAAGATGCGGCTGTGGCAGAGGTTGCAGCGGCAGACGTTGTCCTGACTACCATGGCAGAAGAGGTTCTCCCTGGCGAGACGGGGCAACCTGCCGATACTGCAAGTCCTGCCGAAGAGCTCGTTGCGCAAGAGGATGCACTTGTGGGCGAGGTCGCTGCAGATGCTCCTGCTGAAGCTGTTCCCATGCCTGCCGAGCCCGCCACGGACGCAGCTGACACTAGTGGCGCGCCACAACGCAAGCGGGGACGCCTGCGCCGGAGGTCGTCGGTCACCTACACGCCGCGCGGCAGTGGGGGAGAAGGGCTCCAGGCAATGGGCTGGAACTTCATCAAGCTCCCAGAAGCAGCCGTGGAGCAGCTGGGTACCGAGCGTGGCATCCGCCCCTCCTCCGATATGGTCGTGGCCGAGAAGGTCTTTGGCGACCCGCGCGTCAAGGTGCTCAACGTCAACTTGCTGACTAGCATCGACGAACCTGTATATGCGACTTGCTGCTTCCGCATCGCCAGCGTGACAATCGATGGCGTTCCCCGCACGCGCCTCGTCATGTCGATCCTCGACATGCCGCGCGGCGAGGAGGCGTGGGCGCAATCTATCCCGCGCTATCGCGTCCTCGACTTTGACATCAACGACATCGAGGGCGTGTCGCACAAGGACCTGTACGACTACGACTTTGACGTCGCGCTCACGTCCCACACCGAGCAGTGGGCGGTAGGACCCTCTGAGTGGACCGATGTCATCATCGAGGAGCTGCAGATCGTCGTCGTCTCGGGCCGTCGCGCTTCGGGCGATGCCACATCGCTTGCCAACGTGGCCACCGACCTTGTGTTTACCTACCTGAGCCTTGAGGTCGAAGTGTTGTGGCGGGAGACGAGCGGCTACCAGATCAGTCGCTCGGTTCTCGCGAGTGACGTGATGGGGGCCGACGGCAGATACCACTGCATCTCTAGCCTCCAGTGCGTGCCTGACGCGGATAGGGACAGTAGGGTCGCAATCATCTCGTACCTCGACCGCATCGCCGACACCCCCGACGATATCCTCTCCGACGAGGAGGGGAAGGTCGACATCAAGCCCTCGTTCGTCCTCGTGAACGTGCAGAACGGGTCTATGCTCATACCCAAGCGCGAGGACATCGACGCCAAGATGGGTGTCATCACCGATCCAGGCGTGTTCGAACTGTCGCTCTCTTCCAAGATCGGCGGCTACTACACGCTGGCCATGCGCGGGCTTAAGCGCACGTACTTCTATTTGCTGGACATCGATTCGGACAGCGCTACGCTGTCGAACATCATGATGGGCGCTACGCTCGACACCTCCATGCATCTGGTGCCTTGGCCGCAGCAGGACTGCTTCCTCACCTCATACCCCAAGGCCGAGTACGTGGAGACGCTTGCGCAGAACTGGCAGAACCCCGATAAGCTGGATCGCTCGCAGTGGGTATTGCAGAAAGCTACTTGGAACACAGAGACCGCCGTTCCCGGCATGGCCACGCTTAGCTTTGAGCCCGTCGGGCCCGAGAGCTTCAACTTCTCCAACTTTGGCATCAACAGCCACGGGACGTTCATCTTCTGGCCGCAGGGCAAGGATGGGGACGACGGGCGCATCTACAACGAGGATGGTTCCTTCGAGCAGAACGAGGACACGCCCGTCTACCAGATCATGGCCTGCCGCATACGGGACGGCAAGTTTGGCGATCCCTTCGTGGCAGCGGACGTGACCCACGACATGGCGTCGATGCACGTTGTGGAGACCAATGGTGACAACTGCCCGCTCGAAGTGCTGAGCACCGAGCTGGTGGATCCCAACGGTGACGAGGTGTACTACGCCTCCAACCTGTGGTACACGTCAATTCCCAACCTCAACTGTGCCACGGTGTTGGGCTGCGAGTGCCCCATCCCCCTTGCGGCGCCGGGCGGAACGCTGCGGTTCAACATAACCATCCGCAACGATGGCAACACCTACCTCTCGAGCTGTTATGCGGCAATGTGGGTGCATGAGGATGATGGGTCGGTGCACCACGTCAACTCGAGCAAGGTGACCTTTAGCGAGAAAACCTTGCTGGAATCTCGCTATAACCCGCGGTTCGAAGACGGCAGCCTGAAGGACGTAGAGTCCGACTTCTCGCTTGCCCCCGGAAAGTGCTCGGTCTTTGCCGCCGATGTCGTCATTCCCAGCGACTGGGAGGGGGACAAGTACGTCTCCTTCACGGCTACGGCGCCAGAGATGGCTGAGCACGGTGGTCTCAACACCCAGGCTGAGGATGACGATCTGGCCTACCAGAGCTACGAGGTGGCTCCCGGTACGTACAAGGTCTACCAGCAGCGGACCTCCACTGACCAGGATCCCAATCGCACGCACATGCACGTGATTACGGTAGTCCCGCCCGAGGCACAGGGTGATCCTTACTCTGATGCGCCCGTGCGTACAAAGGGATCCAGTGATACGCGGCCGGGCGATGATGACGGGCATGCGGACAACAAGCCCACGAGGGACACGAGCGGAACCGGCGGGATGCTACCAAAGACCGGAGATTCCTCGTCTATGGTTCTGCCGACAGGCCTTGCTCTTGCGGGGGCGGCTCTGACGGCCTACGGTGCAAGATGTGCCGCAAACGAGCCTGACGAAGAAGAGGAGCGGAGCGAGTAGCGCGACACGCTCATCGCATGAGGAGGTTGAGATGAGGGTCTACCGACACACGCTGACTGACGACGTCTTGAGGCTCGCAAGGCGTCTGGAATCCCATCTCGAGATTCTCACGAGCTTTCCTGAGGAAGGCATCGAGATTACCGACGAACAGCTCGAGATGATTGTCGGGGGAGTCCTCAGTGCCGAGGACATCGCCTACTGTCAGCAAGCTGTGGAGTACTACCACAGCAGGGGCTACACGCTGGATCAGATGAAGAAAGAGATGAACGACCATCAAAGTGCCCTGCGCGCGGAGGGCGAGACGGACCTTGCCGATCTCTCGGCGGGGTACTTGAACTATATGATCAGCATCTGGTGACCTCAGGGCAGCGGTATCTGGGCGTTTGCGCAAAACTCGCTCTGACCTTGCTCCCTTTTCCTACTGCCGCAGCCACCGCTCGGGATAGCAGGTCTCCACGGCGGCGCAGACCATGCCTGCAAGGTCGTCGCCTGGCCTGAACAGGGACACGTACCCCTCGAGGTTCTTGGCCTTCTCCCTCAGCATGCCCCTCCGGTCAAGGACGAACATGTGGCATTTGCGCTTGCCGTTCTTGGCGTCTTGGATCATGTTTGCGCCGGAGGAGTTGCCGTCAAGCGCGATGAGGACCGAGGGCCGGCGCTTGAAGACCTCGTAGGCGACGCTCTTGTAGATGCCCATGGGGCTGGGCTCGATGGAGGGCCGTATGCGGACGCCCGACCGCGTCAAGGCATCTGCCTCCTTTGCCCCAATCCGTGCGGGAACGAAGGCGTAGATATCGAACTTCCCCTGGTTTCGCCTGGCGACATACTGCTCGTAGCCTGAGAGGCTGTGGCCTATGACCAGGAACATCTTGTGTGGGTCACCCTTGGCAAGGACCTCGTCCAGCTGTGCGCAGACCTCGCGCCGCCGCCGGGTCACGTGACGGTCGTTGTTGAAGGACCCACCCACGAGTATCACCGGCACCCGGTCGCAGGGAAGCTCCTCGATCGCGCCCGAGAAGACCACGGCGCTGTCCTTGGTGTCCGGGAGGTCAAGCAGGGTCTCCTCGGGAGGCTTCTGTGTCCGTATCCGTGCCGCGTAGAAGGCCTCGACGTCTTCCGTACCAGCCTCCTTGGCAAAGGCGCGCATCTTCTCCTCGAGGGCGGCGAGGCCGCGCTGCCGGACCGCGTCCTCCACATGGCGCATGGCGACAAGCTCGTCCTTGGTGAGGTTGAGCGTCTTCTCGAGCGCGAGCTGCTCGTCGATGGAGTCCGTCCCATAGATGGCCCCACCGTCCGTCCCCTGCACGCAGGGCACGCCCGCTGCCAGGTATTGGCGTAGGGGGTGGCGCTCCAGCTGGCTCAGGTTGTTCAGCCGGACGTTCGAGGTGATCTGGAACTCCAGGACTGCTCCGCTGTCCCTCAGGTCCTCCAGCAGCTGCCGTCCCTTGGCAGAGGCAAGGTTTCTGGTGTAGAGCCCGTGGCCGATGCGGACGAGGGGCATGGGCTGGCCGGGAGCCAGTCCCTCTCGGACGCACTTGATCGCGTTGGCCACGTTGTCGCGCAGGCCGTCGTTCTCCCCGGCGTGGATGCGAATCGTGAAGCTGGGATGGTCCGCAGCGATCTGGTCGAGCTCCGCCAGCACAGGGGCGAGGTCGCGTATGTCGTTGATCTCCTCACCGACGATGTCGCAACCAGCCACGTACGGGTCTCCCGCCACCGCGCGTATGGCCTGCAGGTTCTTGCGCACGGCGTCGTCTGGAGCGATCCGGTCCTTCACGATGGTGAGCGGCGTACGCCTGACTGCCGCCAAGAGGCGCAGCGTGACGCCAGTCTCTTTTCTGATGGCGGGCATCACCGCATGGACCTCGGCCAGCATGTGTGGCGCGTCCTCGGGCTTTGCCAAGGTCGTGTCGGAAATCTCCGCATAGTCGATGCCGCACCTGGCATAGCTTCGTGCGATCCACAGCAGCTTGTCTTGGAAGAGGGTGTTCGTGGCAAACTCGGGGTCTCTTCGGTCCCTTGCTATCAGCGCCAGGGCCTGGACTATATCGGCATCGGGGATGCGCTCAGTGCCGTCAATCTGGATCGGGTCGTCGGCGGGCGCGCCTTTGCAGAAGACGTACCGGTACAGATAGACCTTCTCGAGGTTGGTGAAGACGGCCTGGCCGTCCTTCATGATGGCCAGCGACGCCCTGATTCTGGGGATGTTCCATGCTGCGTTCTCGAGGTTCTCGAGTATGAGCGAGGCGAAGTTGAGGTACGTCTCGTCATTGATCCTGCGATCGAGGAACTTGCCCTTGAGAGTGGAGTCGTGTAGCAAAACGGCCGTCTGCGTCCGGCGCGCCGCGAGGAGCCGCTTCTGCTCGGGTGACACCCTAAGTCCGAGCTTGCGGATGTAATAGAGCGGGTAGCGGATCTGGTGGTGGATGCCGAGGGCGATGAGGATGTCGGGGCTCAGGTTGGCGTTCATGTGGGTGTGCAGGTCACACCGGAACTTGCACTCGCGCAGGATGTAGGTCTTCACGAGGGTCTTGCGGAAGTCCTGCTGGTAGTCCTTGGTCTGGCTCATCAGGGTCTTTGCGATGGCGGGTATGGACGCCTTCCGTTCAATCCTGCCGTCCGGGTAGATGTTGGCCACCTTCGTGTCGAGCAGGCGGAAGACGTAGAGCATGCGGTTGTCGCCGTCGATGTAGCAGGGAAGCGTGCCACGGATTACCCTGAGACCGTCCTCGTCCGTCTGGAGTTCCAGATCGCACAGGGAGGCGAGGTTGGTGATGAGGTTGCCCGTCCCGTGGTTGGGCGTCCTGAGCACGTAGTGCAGCTCGTCTCCCTCGCGAAAGAGGTCGACGACGAGGTCCTTCTCCTTGTCGAGGTAGAACTGTCCGAATGGCTCCATGCGCCCGCCTTCCATGCTCATCCGTAAGGGCATGATAGCAATTTGGGCTCGAACCAACCCTTTGGGACGCCCGAGACGGCCTGCCACGCGAGCCACCTTTCCGTGGCCCCATCACGTACCTGCGGCGCTATCACCACAGCGCGTGGTTTGGGGAGCAAGGATGCGCGCTACTCTCCGCTCTCAATCCCAAGCAGCTCGTCCCAGGTCTGCTGGTTCCGCTCGTAGTGCTGCGGGAGGTCCAAAGACTGGTGGCCTTGCGCCATGAGCGTGAGGGCCTGCAGGCCGATGCGCCATTTGTGGTGGTTAATGACGACGAGGCCATGTCACCGTTCGTGTACGGCAGGGGAGAGCTGCTGCTAGCGGTCAACCCGTCGTCGGTGGATAAGCGCTATGGCAGTGAGGTGCTTGCAGGGTATGGGCTGGTGTACCGCATCGGCGCGGTGTCTCTTGTGGACGGTTGTCTCGTGATGCCGGGACAGAGCTTTGCCGTGCTCGCAAGGGGATGATGCGGTGACGATGCAGAAGGTCATGCCCGTATCGTTTTTGATGGCGACCATGCGCTTCTTATCCGCCCAATCCGACAAAGAATCGGTCAGTTTTGTCGGATTGGGCGGATTACGTGCTCGACTCACTTGTAAGGCGGATCCTCGATGGGGGAGTACGCATTGTGGTCAACGTGGTAGGTGAAGCGGGTCTCGCCCAGGTCGGCCTACCGCTCCGCACCTTCCCAGAGCTCGTAGCGGGCGGTGTCGGCCTCCGTGGTCTCGCGCAGCACGCGGCAGGGGTTGCCTACGGCCACCACGCCGGAGGGGATGTCATGCGTGACGACGCTTCCCGCGCCGATCACCACATCGCTGCCGATGGTCACGCCCGGGCACACCAGCACGCCCATGCCAAACCACACGTTGTCGCCCACCGTAATGGGCAGCGCGTATTCCAGGCCCTGGTTGCGGCGCTCGGTGTCGAAGGGATGCCCCGCCGTCGAGAACACGCAGTTGGGGGCGATGTACACGTCGTGGCCAAAGGTCACCGGCGCGCCATCCAGAATGACAAGGCCGTGGTTGGCATAGAAGCCCTCGCCCAGATGGATGTTGGCGCCGTAGTCGCACCAGAAGGGCGAGACCGCGGTGGCGTACGTGCCCATCGAGCCCACAATCTGGCGAAGCGCCTCGCGTCGGCCCGCACGGTCGGTCGGGCGCATCTGGTTGTAGTCGTAGCAGAGCTCCTTGCACTCGTCGAGCGCCTCGAGCACCTGCGAATCGAAGTTGGCGTCGTACAGCTTGCCCTTGGTCTGGGCGATCATCTGTGCCACGCGCGTGCGCTTCTCGCTTGCCATGCTGTTCCTTTCAAATGTGGGTTTTCTCAGCCCCTTACGCGAAGTCCCAGCGATGGAACGTGGGCTCCATCCTGTCGTAGGTGCAGAAGCCCTCGAAGCCCAGATTGGCCAGGTAGTGCTGGAAGTGCCGCAGGTAGGCGCCCAGGTGCTCCGGCTTGTGGCTGTCGGAGCCCAGCGTGACGATCTTGCCCCCGAGGTCGCGGTACAGGCGCAGGATCTCCTCCGCCGGCTGCGAGTCCTTGAGGCCGTAGCGCACGCTCGAGGTGTTGAGCTCGATGCCCTTGCCCTGCGCGATCACATGCTCGAGCGTCGCCGCAACCAGGTCGCGGTTGGCTGGGAAGTCGAGGACGCCCGCCGGGTCGTAGCGTTTGATGAGGTCGAGGTGCGCGAGCACGCTCCAGTGCTCGAACGTGGTGGTCACGTCGTAGAGCTCCTGGTAGTAGGCGCGGTTGTACTCGTCCTGCGTGCGCCCCTCCTGGAATTCGCCCGTCCAGAACTCAAGGTCGCCCACCTGGTGGATGGAGAGCAGCGTGAAGTCGAGGTGATCGTGCCACTTGTCCCATAGCGCGTCGAACTGCGGAATCGTGTGTGACTGCACGCCAAACTCGAGGCCCGCCTTCACCGCGAGCCGCCCCGCCCACTCGTCGCGCAGCGCCTCGATACAGGGGAAGTACGCGTCGTAGTCCACGTTCACCACGCGCTGGCCGTCGGCAACCTTGGCCGAAAGCGCCTGGTTCCAGTCGGGCTTGATGCCGTAGTCAACATGGTCGGTGAAGCAGATCTCGTCCAGGTTGTTCTTCCATGCGTCCGCGCACACCTGCGCGGGGATGTACCAGGAGTCGTCGGAGAACATGCAGTGAACGTGGTAGTCGGCGAGCATGGGGCTTCCTCTCTCTGCGGGCGGCGCGGGGTTGGGGTACCCGCCCTCGCTATTGTCTCAGTCTCTGGATGCAAAGCGCAAGCTTTCTAGGCGTCAAAGGGCTCTGTGGCAATGGGCATCCTACGCGGCGGGGAAAGCCTCAAGCATCTGTCTGCCAAGCTCGATGAGATCATGGGGCGCAGCTGAAGGAAAGCCCGCAGGAAGCTGGTTTCCCCACGTCGGTACCAAAAGTACCTCCCAACGATGCCGGCTCATGTGCCCTTTATCCTGCCGACCTCGCTAAGCCATCGCCGTTACGCTCAAGGCGTGAGATAATGCTTTGCAAGGCAGGGTGCAAAAGGCTCGAGATGCGAATGGCTAACAAGCGATATCTCATAATCCTGGTAAATGTCGCCGTCATGCTCGGCATCATAAGCTTCGTTTTGCTGTACGCGCAGCGGACAGCCAACGAGTCCATCGCCTCTGAGGTGGCGAAGTTCGAAGCGGTGACGGTCACCATGGAACAGGTGACGGCCAATTACCTCGAGGGCGAGCAGGATATCTGCGACGTCTGGACGCGGTACATCAACAGCGAGCCTCACACCATCGATGAGGCGGTGTCGTTCATCAGGTCATCCCACGTATCACCCGACTACGCCGCGCACGTCATCTTTACTGACGACAACTCGCTCGAGGGGCTTTCGACGCGTCCCAGGGCGGGCACGGAAGACGACTACGCCGTGTCGTACAAGGCAATTGGCCTCCCCATACGTCTCGAGGCGCTAGCCGAAGAGGATGGCAGCATCAACGTCTCGCGATCCTACACCAACCCCTTGAACGGCGTTCAGTCGCTGGCGTTTTGCGGCAGGCTCTCGCTTGTGGACGCCAACGACGGGTCGCGGCGCGAGGCGGTCTTGCTGCGCGTCATTCCCACGGAGAAGCTCACGGAGAAGTGGGTGTTTCCCCTTGACAGCTACAAGGACGCCGAGATCTCGCTCATCGACATAGACAGCAACTACATCATCAAGGGTCACGAGTACAAGAACAGCAACTTCATCGAGTTCTATAAGTCGTACAACCAGGTGGATGCTGCCGGAGTCGAAGAGCTGAAAACGCGTTTGACCACGCAGAGCGGGTCGTTCTTCATGACCAACTCGCGTGGCGAGCAGTGCCTGATCGCCTACGCGCCCGTCAGCGCAAACCATGGCTGGACCATCCTGAACTACATCCAGGGGAGCAGCCTGGACCAGGGCACCGTCGACTGGGCCCTTGTCGCTGGGGTTGCCTCGGCCCTGCTGTTCCTACTCGTCTTTGACATGGCCTTCATGAATTGGTTCAACGCGCGACTCAACGAGGTCGCTCGAGAGGCCGAGGCGGCAAATCGCGCCAAGAGCGACTTCCTCTCGACCATGTCCCATGACATCCGCACGCCCATGAACGCGATCTTGGGCTTGACGACCATCGCGCAGCGTAACGTCGACGACCAGGCCATCGTCGAGGACAGCCTGCGCAAAATTGGGCTCGCGGGCAGCCATCTCCTCACACTCATCAATGACATCCTGGACATTTCTAAGGTGGAAAGCGGCAAGCTTTCCCTCACCCCGGCAACGTTCTCGATCGTTGAGGTGGCCGAGAATCTCGTCAACATCGCGCAGCCCATGGTCAAGGAGAAGGACATCGTCTTTGACTTCCACACCAATGCCATCGAGCACGAGTACCTCCATGCCGACCAGCTGCGCATCAACCAGGTGTTCATCAACATATTGTCGAACGCCCTCAAGTACACCGAGGCGGGCGGAAGCGTCTCTGTCGACTTGCAGGAGCTGCCGGGAGACACGCCCGAAACGGTGCGTCTGGTCTACCGCGTGGCCGACACGGGCATGGGCATGAGCGACGAGTTCATGGAGCACATGTACGAGTCCTTCTCGCGCCAAACAGACAGCCGCGTGAACAAGGTGCAGGGCACGGGCCTCGGGCTGGCCATCACCAAGCAGATGGTTGACCTCATGGGCGGCACCATAGAGTGCCAGAGCAAGCTGGGTGAGGGAACGACGTTCACCATCACCCTCGACATGCCCGTCGCGGAACACGAGCCCGAGGAGATGACGCTGGAATCCGTCGACGTGCTGATCGTGGACGATGACGAGGTGCTCCTCCAGACTGCGCAATACACGCTCGACTCGCTTGGAGCAAGCGTCGAGGTGGCCCCTTCAGGCGCACGGGCGCTCGAGATGGCGGGGGAGCGGCATAGTGCATGCGATGACTATGACGTGGTCATCGTCGACTGGAAGATGCCCGACATGGATGGCCTCGAGGTCGTGCGGCGCATGCGCGCCCTGATTGGCAGTCAGGTGCCCATCATCCTCGTCTCGGCCTATGACTGGTCGGACATCGAGGAAAGCGCGAAGGACGCCGGCGCCAACAGCTTCTTGTCCAAGCCGCTGTTCAGGTCCAAGCTGTACCATGCGATCAACGGCCTGCTGCATTTGACGTCAACCCCGGACGTGCGCGAGGATGACTACTCCGATATTGCGGGCATGCGCGTGCTCGTCGCCGAGGACAACGACGTCAACTGGCAGATTCTCTCCATGCTGCTCAGCATGCATGGCATCGAGTCCACGCATGCCGAAAACGGTCAGGTTGCGGTCGACCTGCTCGCATCGTCGCAGCCAGGTGCTTACGACCTCGTGTTCATGGACGTGCAGATGCCCGTCATGAACGGCATCGAGGCCACCAAGGTCATCCGCGCGCTTCCCGACGAGCGGATAGCGGCAATACCAATCATCGCGACTACAGCGGATGCGTTTTCCGAAGACGTCGCGTTGTGCTTGAATGCTGGAATGAACGGTCACATTGCCAAGCCGATCGAAATCAAGCTCGTTTTGAAAGAGATCAGAAAGGTGAAGGAGAACAAGCTATGAGAAAAACTGCCGCGCGCTGCATGCTCGCTTTGTCAATGGCGCTCGTCGTGTTCGCGTTGGTGGCGTGCGGCGCGTCGTCGTCTGGGTCTTCTGGGGCGTCGTCGGGGCAGGCAGAGGAGCAGGGTGGCTTCACCCCGTCTCTTGACACCGCCACGAAGTGCCGTGTCTCCGTGGTCGGCAGCTACGACAACTTCGAGGCGCTCGAGGCCGAATTCGACAAGTTCAACGAGTATTACCCCGACGTCGAGCTGAGCTACACCAAGATCGATGACTACAACAACCTCGTCTCCACGGCCTTGGACTCTGAGGAAGCTCCCGACATCTACTTTGCGTTCGAGTTCATGCTGGACTCCGACGACTACGTCACGCTGTTCGAGCGCGCCGAGGACCTCTCTGATCCCACGCTCAACATCGACTTGTCAAGCGTGCGCCCGAGCCTGCTGTGCAAGGACGAGTCGGGCGCCTGCCCCATGCTCCCCATCTTCTCCAGCACAGCCGGCATCCTCGTGAACGAGGACCTCTTCAAGAAGGAGGGGATTGACATTCCGACGAGCTATGAGGAGCTGCTGGCCGCGTGCGACGCATTCAACAAGGCTGGGTATCCCACTCCCATCCTGGGCTACAACGTGCCGTCTTCATATGGCAACCTTGTGGGCGAGCTCATGTATGGCGACGCCTCCAAGGACAGCACCATGGTCGAGAAGCTCAACGCGCTTGAGCCCTCGGCAGGCGAATATATGAGGCCCACCCTCGAGAAGGTGAGCGACATGATGGAGCACGGGTGCTTCAACATCGACGTCTGCAACGAGCTTGAGGACGGCTACAACGCGCTGATCCTGAGGTTCTTTGAGGGTGACATCCCCATGGCGCTGAGCTCGGCCGACACGGCATCGGGCACGGCTAAGCGCGAGAACCAGTCCGAGGCATTTTCCGCCAGCCCGTTCTCGTACGCCCTGTATCCTCTCACGCTTACCGACGAGGGTGCCTGCCTGCTTGACAAGTCTTCCGTGCAGTTTGCGGTCAACAAAGAGAGCAAGAACCTCGACATGGCAAACGAGTTCATGCGATTCCTGGCGACTCCGCAGGAACTCAACGCCATCGCAAGCGCCAAGCGCCTGCTCCCGGTGACGTCTGACCTTTCCTTCGATGGCTTGTACGCGCCGTTCAGCAGCGTGGACCCAGCACGAATCATCTCGACTCGCGATGTCGGGCTGACGGATGACGCCACCATCCAGTTCCGCGTCGCGGCGTACCAGGTCGCAAACGGAGAGGCGACGATTGACGAGGCGATAGCTGGGTTCGGGTCGTATACGCTTTAGGACGGCTGGCCTAACGAAACAGGAATAGCCCGGCACAAAGGAACGACGTCGATCCAGCCCCCCCACGGCGCGTAGCCCACGAGGTCCACGCCGTCGAGCTCCACGGTGTCCCCCATGACCTTGATGTGGGTGCGCATGTAGTCGATGCGGCCTTGGTCGTGGACGGAGCCGCCCTCCTCGCGGGCGTCGGTGGCGTCGACTCGGTCCTTTGCCTCAAGCGGGCCGTCACCCCGGAACCGGAACACGACCCCTCCCCCCAACGCGTGCCTGCCAGCACCTGTTCGCCACTAGGTTCATGTGCTTGGATGCCTTCTCGGTTATGACAAGTTAGCTGCATATAACTTATCATAGTGCTCGTAGCACAATGAGCTTTTAGGCTGCCAGGCCAGATAAAAGATCGCCTGACGTGTGGGCTGAGGATCGGTTTGGCAGCAACGAGGAGGGGAGCGTTCAGCATGAGATACTCAGGGATGCCGTTGGGCATGTGGGCACTGTTTGCGGGGTCGTTCCGAAAGAGCTTGTCCGAGGTCTACGGATATGACCCAGCCACGGCAAAAGAGATCACCAGCAAGGCAAAGCGGCGATACAAAGAGATCATCAGGGACCTCCCGGAATTCGAGAAGGCCGATCGGTTCAAGATGAACATTGTCAACTGCGCGATGCTCTCCGCCTTCCTCTTGAGCCTGCCGGAGAGGCCTGGGGTTAAGGAGACGACGGAGTACTACCGGGTATCCATGATGACCCCGCCTATGAAGTGGTTCTGCCGGATGAGCGGAAAGAAGAAGTTCAGCGAGAGGGATGTCCAGGGGATGAAGGACACGGCCACCCTTCGTGCGGCGGACCGCAATCCGTATTCTTGGAACATGGAGTTCCTTCCTTACCCTGATGGGAGCGGCTACGAGGCGCGGTTCACAAAATGCGGAATCTGTACGCTGATGGGGGAGTTGGGGCTTTTCGAGCTGGTCCCTGCGATGTGTCGCCTGGACTACACCATGAGCGAGGCAGGCGGCGCGTCGGATTTCGTGCGGGAGTACACGCTTGCTTCTGGCGGTCCTTACTGTGACTGCGGATATAGGAAGAGGTCCGCCAAGTAAGCTCCTTGACCTCGATTGGATGCACGATGGCTACGACCTTCATGATGCTTGGCGCAATCTGCCTGTCGGCGACGGTTCTCATGTTCGATTTCGTCGTCATCATCCCCAAGTTCGGCTCGAAGTACTTCGGGGCTCCCGACGACATCAAGGAGATGGCGAGCAAATTGCCCGACCAGCCCGCCTGGGTGAACGCCCTGGGCGTGCTCATCCTGGTCGCAGGGTTTGCGGGCGTCGCTGCCGTGCTTGCCTGGGCGGTGCGAGACACCCTGGAGACCAAGATGTCGTTCTGGAGCGCGTTCCTGCGGTTCCTCGTCATCCTCGAGGGCTACAAGCTCTTTGATGTCGTCTGCTTCGACTACCTCATGCTCACCAAGCTCAAGCTGCCCCTGAGGGTCTATCCCGAGACCGCGGGGTTCAAGGCCTATGACAGCTTTGGCTTCAACGCGAAGAGCCAGATGGGCAAGGCGGTCGCCTTTGCGGGCATCAGCCTTCTTTTGGCGTACGTTCTCACGGTGGTGGTCCGCTGATCAATTCGGCGTGCCGTTTGAGACAGTTTGGCATCAAATCTGGCGGCTATCTGTCTCAAACGGCCCACAGGCCAAGGGGGAGAGTGCCAAATGAGACAGATAGGGCGCCCGAAGGCGCCCCTAATGTCTCAAGCAGCACACGAACGCAACCAGAGCGCGTTACTCCGAGACGACGGCAGCGGTGCCGGTGTGCGGCGTGTTGATGGGCAGGCGGACGTCGGAGGGCCACATGGTCTGCATGGGGTCGATGGCGACGGTCACCTCCTTGCCGTCGTACTGCTCCCAGGCAGAGACGGACCCCTCGGCCGCGTCGCCGTCGATGGCGAGGCAGATCATGTTCGTCTCCTCGTCCTTCATGGCCTCGGGGTCACCTGCGAAGCGGGCGTAGACCTTCTGGGCGGGGTCGAGCATCAGGACAGCGTAGCGGGTCGGGCTGTCGACGCCGAAGATGGCCGGGTCGTCGAAGTCGTCCTGCATGTCGAAGAGGTCCTTGCCGGTCAGGATCCTGATGGTGCCGGTGTAGGTGTTCTCGGCATTTGTGGCTTCGCTCTCGGTGCCGCTGGTGTCTGCCGACGTGCTCTTTCCCTTGCTGGAACAACCTGCAGCGAAGGAAAGAATCGGTGCTCCGAGAAGGATTGCCGTGGCACCCTTGATGAAGGATGACCTTGTCATGACGTGCTGGCTCATGTTGACCACCTCTCGCTTGCTTTCGGTCTGCGTCACTGCCGTATATACCCAATAGCTATACTGACGGGTAGGTTCATGATGCGATGAGGGAGCGTGCTGGCATTATGCACTTCGGTTTTTCATACATTGGACTCATCTGGCTGATCATGCTGCTCGTTCCTAACTTCATATGGACGAAGAACAAGCCGCAGGGTTATGAAGACTACGTAGCCAACGAGAATAAGGTTCTGCTCGCGCTGGAGAGAATCGGGCAGTTCATCGTCACTCCGACGGCGCTCGTCTTCTCCGACTTCAACTTCAAGGGCTGGAACTTCTGGGTAGTGGTGCTGCTCGTTTCGTTATTCTGCATGGTTCTCTACGAGGTCTTCTGGATCCGATACTTCAAGAGCGAAAAGACCATGCGGGACTTCTACCAGGGCATCCTGGGAATCCCCGTCGCCGGAGCCACGCTTCCTGTCATCGCGTTCTTCTTGCTCGGAGTGTATGGCGGAAACTCCCTGATGACCATTGGCTCCATCATCCTCGGCATAGGCCATATCGGCATCCACCTGCAGCACCGAAAAGAAGTCTGTGGTCCCAAGCAAAAGAGAGAGCAGCCGGCTCGGACCATCTTCGGGATCCTGAAGGCCGTGGCGATCCTGATCGCCGTGGTCATAGTTGGCGGGTTCACCTTCCTTATCGCAGGCAGAAACACCAACCAACTCAAGCACTTCGTTCGCTACAAGGACGGCGTGAACGAGCAGCTCTATGTCAGGCTTACCGACCAGGAGGAATACATCACTATCGCGGGGGAGGACATCAGCAATCCCGTGATCGTCTCGCTTCACGGCGGGCCGGGCTCTCCGACGTCGTATGTCGACCATTGCTGGCAGGACTACCTGACCGACGAGTACACGGTCGTCTGTTGGGACGAGAGGGGATGCGGCAGGTCCTACTACCGCAACGCCTCCGTCGATCCGGACAACGAGACCTTGTCCTTTGACGCACAGCTGGCCGACCTTGACGCGCTCGTTGACTACCTGCGTGACCGGTTCTCCCAGGAGCAGGTGATCATCGTGGGACACTCATACGGATCAGTGCTTGGGAGCAGGTATGCGCTGGCTCACCCCGAGAAGGTGTCGGCATACATAGGAATCGGTCAGTGTGTCAACACTCGGAATTACGCCAATGAGGTCTACGCATACGAGGATGCGCTTTCCCTTGCGCGCGCGAAGGGTGACGACACGACCGAGTTGGAAGCGGCTTATGAGAGGTTCATCGCTGACATGAGTCTGACGAACCTGATGGAGCTGAGGGCAAAGACCAATCCGTATCATCCGCTGACGGTAACGGAAGACGTTTCGACCATGGCGGCGCTTACCAGCCCCACCCTCGGCGTTGATGATATGCGCTGGTACCTGTTCCAACTGGGCGCCTTGATGGACGACGCACGAATGGAGCGGTACGAAGAGCTGGTCGAAGAGCCGCTTTCTGACGTTACGGATGACTTCAACGCTCTCGAATACCACGATGCCTATCAGATGCCGGTGATGTTTATATCGGGCTCCTGCGACTGGATCTGCCCTGTCGGGCTTGTGGAAGAGTACATGGACGTGATGACCGCCCCGAGAAAGGAACTGCGCCTGATCGAGGGTTGTGGTCACTCTCCGCAGGGACAGCTGCCCGAAGCCTTCTGTCAGGAAGTAAAGGTTTTTCTTAGCGACTAACGCTCGGGCGTCGTTTCTCTAAACGCAACGTTGACGTGCAGGCCGAAAGAATCCGCAACGCAGGAAGCCCTGCTCATGGCCACTCTTCATGGCGCGCTTCGGGCTCGGCGACCTATGCGCCCACTCCCAAAGGCGTGTCGAGGCGCTCAACATATGCGCCCCGGCATACAGAGTTCGTGCTGCGCGTAGGGGGGTATCCCTTACGCGCATGGGCAGCAGTGGCCTGGCGAGCTCTTCCTAGCTCTGCCAGACGCGCTCCAGCTCGTCCCAGGTGGGCATGGCGTCACGCAGTGCGTCCCAAGTGGGATGCGCCACGTCCGGCGCCTGCGAGAAGAGTTCGCGTACCCCTTCGTCGAGCACTCGCATCTCAGAGACAGCGTTCTTGCAGTGGTCGGTCACGCAGAGGCGCCCGATGGCAGTCTTGGCCATGGCGTGTAAGGCGAGTTCCCACGCGACGCGCTTGGGACCGGGCTTGAGGAAGCCCTCATCGCCCTCGGGCAAGATCACGCCGCCCATGGCGAGCACCACCTCGTAGCCCTCCAGCATCGCGTCGGTGAGCGCGGTGACATCGGCCGCCGTGGCCTTGGTCAGGTCGCAGCCGAGGCGGTAGGCAAGGTAGCAGAACGGCAGTACCGACACCGCATGGCACACGAGCCACCAGCGCATGTCGTGCTCGAAGCGCGCCTGGTACTTGCCGCAGAAGATGTGCGAGAGAAGGGCTCGGTCTTGCTCGGAAATCATTCCAGAGACGGGCCCCACAGTGAGATGCCAGGCTCCAAGGCGCACCACGACCGTACGGTCCGCCTCGCGATGGCCTGCTGTGCCCTGGAAGCCGAAGAGCACTCTCTGCGGGCCAAATCCGTTGGCATGAATGGCCGCCTTGACCTCATCGACCCTGAGGTCGTTGCCCACGCAGACCACGAGGTCGGTGTCGAGGGCGGCAAGCTCTGGTGCGAGTGAAACCATCTGGTCCTGCCTCATGACCACGAAGGTCGCGTCGAAGTGCTCGTCCGTCGGCAGCTCGCGCATCACGCTCGGATGACAGGTCGTGTCCTTGTGTTGCAGGAAGTGATGGATTCTCAGCCCGTCGCGCCCTATCGTGTCCGCCCATTGTCCGCGGGCCACCACGCACACGTCGTGGCCCGCCTCGCAGAGCACCTGCGTGAGGTAGCTGCCGATGACGCCGACCCCTACGACGAGCAGCTTGCGCGGATCCTTGGCGGTCTCACGCGTCAGGCTCACGTCGAAGTCACACACCTCATTGCCTCGTCCCAGCGTCCCACTGCGCGAGAATCTCATGCCGGGCAGGTCGCCGTAGATGATGTCGTCGTTGGTGCAAAAGAGGTTGCAGAGCTCTGGGACGCCGAGCTCGGTCGTCATGCGTTGGTAAGGGCATCCCGTGATGTCAAAATGCACGTGGGATCCATCGTGGGAGATGCTTTGGACGGCAAAGCCAGCGTTCTCCCCAAAGACGCGTGGCTGTACGGCGGCAAAACCGCGCAGGAAGAGGCCCTTTCCGCCGGGGATGCGTACAAGGCGTTCGAAGAAGCGGCGGTTCTCGAGCGCGTTTATGTGGGCGAAGTCCATGAGGAGCGCGAGAGCCTCCTCTTTGCCCATCTCCTCAGACATCTCTTGGTAGAGGGCGCACGTGGGCATGATGTAGCCTTCGACGTGCATCCGCTCCCCTTTGCCGAGCGACTCGGTAGTCTTGAGCAATGCGTCCAGCCGCTGTTCGGCACGAATCCAGAGAGCTGCGGCTTCGTTTGTGCCCAGCTTGTCGGACAGTTTGGCTACGAGTTGGTCGAACTTCTTCTGTTCCAGCAGCTTGCGTGCGGCGTGAGACATGGTGGTCCTCCTAAAGGGGCGAGTTTGCCTAGTTTGCCTGTGATGGTGCATCTATGCCGAGCTTGGCGCGGAACTCGGCGAAGCGCTCCTCGCTGGGGAGTGCAGCCAAGAGGCCGCCAAACGTGACCGCGTTGCCCACGCTGAGGAACATCGTGCCGACCCCTCCGCCAAGCGCCGTGTTTGCGCCGAGCAGGAACGACAGCGCAAGTGTGGGGATCGCCCCCGTGGCGAGGTTGAACCACTTGGCGTAGGTGGGGTAGGGGGTTTTGCCCTCGGCGAACGCCTTCCACTGCACCACCAAAAGCGGGACCCAGCCAGCAATGAGCAGCAGGTAGAGGGGTATGCAAAAGGCGAGGTAGAGGGGGCCTACCGCGTCGTGGGCGGCCATGGGATCGAGCGTCCAGAGGCGCTTGTAGCAATAGTTCATGAGGGCCACGTTCATGTGGCAGCCCACGGGCGCCAGCCATAGGTAAAAGAAGATGCCGGAGCGAAAGACGTGAGCGTAGCGCGGGGCAGCATCCGCCATCAGCCGGTAGATGCCAAAGAAGGCCAGCCCCTCGACAAACAGGCCAAAGACCCCCAAAAGGCCGCCGGAGAAGAGCGCGCCGTCCGAGAGGTTGGGCGCTGTGGCGAGCATGGCGTCAAAGACGCCGCTCACCACCTTGGCGGGCTCCGCGTATCCAAGCAGGAAGTCCCCCGCTCCAGTGAGCGCGCAGCCAAAGAGGCCGATGATGAGGAGCTTTCTGATACGAGGCCGGTCGAGGTTGTCGTCGATGCCGATGGTGTTCATGGCTCCTCCTGCACGTTGTTGGGCTACAGGTTCATGGTAGTCCACTCCGCAGGTCAAAAGTTAGCTAATACAAACTTCTTCTTGCCTTTACGGTACGGATGCCTATCATAAATGACTAGAAATAGAAAACTGGTCATTTTACGGAGGGCAGGACATGGCGGCAGGGGAGTTCAGGCCGGCGCTCAAGACCATCTACTCAAAGGCGCAGGCGGAATACTATGCGCATCCCGTGGCGGTGGACACAACGGGCACCGTGTCGCAGGGCGTGGCGCAGGGGGAGGGCCAGGAGGCGACGGCAAAGAGCGGCCTTCCGCGCCTGCTTGAGCTTGCATCGGGGAGGACGGGAATGCTCGTGGGCGCGTGCCTTGCTGCAGTTGCCTCGTCGCTTGTGCGTCTGGTGCCCACCTTTGCCGTATACGCCTTTGTGCGTGAGCTCATTGCCCATTGGGACGACACGACGGCCATGGAAGCCTCGCTCATGCGGGCCTGCGCACTTGCGACTATCGTGGCGGCTGTCGTGGGCGCCCTGCTTTCCTATCTCTCCCTCATGCTCGCGCATCGTGCGGCCTTCGACGTGCTGCTCGAGGTGCGCACGGCGCTCATGGGCAAGCTGGCCCACGTGCCGAGCGGCTGGTTTGGCGGCATCAGGCAAGGCGAGCTCAAGAAGGTGCTGGTGGACGATGTCGAGATGATCGAGGCCTTTATTGGGCACAACCTTCCAGACACCATGAGCGCTGTTGCCATGCCCCTGCTCACCATCGTGGCGATGATCTTCGTGGACTGGAGACTCGCGCTTCTGCTCATCGTTCCCATCGTGCTCTCGTTTGCGCTCTTGGGCTCCGCACTGGGGAGCCCCGAGGGCTCTGCCTGCCAGGTTGCCATGGCGCACAGCCTCGAGCGTATGAACGGTACCACGGTGGAATACGTACACGGCATGCCCGTGGTCAAGGTGTTCAATCGCAGTGACGGCGCGTTCGCTCGCCTGGAGGAAGACGCGCGCGAGTTTGTGGGCAACGTCAAGTGGGCCACGTGGTTCAACGCCCGTGGCATGGGCAAGCTCTACGCAGCCATCGGTACGCAGATGCTCTTCCTGCTTCCGGCCGTCATCTTCCTTGCAGCAACAGCCGCGCCCTATGAGGAGTTTGTCAGCAAGGCGCTGCTCTTCTTCCTTGTGGGAGGGGCCATGAAGGAGCCCGTGCTGCAGATGCTCGTCAAGGCCATTTCGTTTACCTCGGTCAACGCGAGCGTGGCGCGCATCGACCAGGTCCTGGCTCTCGATGAGGTGTCCGAGCCGCAGGTCCCGCAGGTGCCTACGTCCTTCGACCTCGAGTTCCGCGATGTCACGTTTGCCTACCCCTCCGACGGGGACGAGGCGTCGCCCGCGGCGCTCGACCATGTGAGCTTTACGGTCAAGCAGGGAAGCGTGGTGGGCGTGGTGGGTCCCAGCGGATCGGGAAAGTCGACCTGTGCCGCGCTCGCCCTGCGCTTCTTTGACCCGCAGGAAGGCACAGTCCTTTTGGGCGGTGTTGACGTGCGCGACATGGCAAGCCAAGACCTCTCGGCATGCACGTCGCTCGTGTCGCAGGACACCTTTCTCCTCCACGACACGGTGGAGGCAAACATCCTCATGGGTTCGCAGGCGACTCGCGAACAGGTGGTCGCAGCCGCGAAGGCGGCCCGCATCCATGAGGTCATCGAAGCCCTTCCTCAGGGCTATGAGACGGTTTTGGGCGAGGGAGGCATGTCCCTTTCGGGAGGCGAGCGCCAGCGCATCGCCGTAGCACGCGTGCTCTTGCGCGACGCGCCCGTCGTCATCCTTGATGAGGCGACCGCCTACGCCGACCCCGACAACGAGGCACAGATCCAGGAGGGTCTGAGCAGGCTGGCGGCAGGCAAGACCGTGCTGGTCATCGCGCATCGCCTCAAGACCGTGGAGGGGGCTGACAAGATCGTGGTGCTCGACCAAGGGCGCGTCGTGGGCGAGGGCACCCATGCGGAGCTGCTCGATACCTGCCCGACCTATCGTGGCATGGTCGACGCCGATCGCGCACGGAGTCGTTGGATCTTGAACAACATGTCCGAGTCAGTTGAATACAGCGCGGAGAGCGGGGAGGAATAGGCCATGGATGACAATCTGAGGCAGTCGATTGAAGACCTCACGTTTGGCACGCCGGAGCGCTTGGTCGGCCTTGTCGCATGGCGCGTGCTTGACTCGATCATCTCCACCGTGCCTTCGGGCATCTGCCTGGTGGCCACATGGATGCTTGTGCAACCGGTCATCAACCCTGGGACGCCTTTGGACACCAGGGGGCTTTGGTGCTGCGTCGGCGTGCTTGCGGTGCAGGCCGTGGTCTCGTACCTCTCGTCACATCGGCTGTACGTGATGTCATGCGCCGGCATGAGCGATATTGCGCTGGACGCACGTCTTGCCCTGGGAGAGAAGCTGCGCCGTCTGCCCATGGGCTTCTATGACCGCGCGGGCGCAGGCGATGTGGTGAGCGTACTGCAACGTGACTTCGAGACGGTGACCAACTACGGTTGGGACGTGCTCTCGCAGGTGGCGACCATCGTCGCCCGTCTGTTGATCGCCTTGGTCGTGCTGCTCCTCTTTGATTGGCGCCTTGCGCTGGCAACCTTTGCGGTAGTGCCTGTGGCCGTACCCTTCCTCATGCGGGGGTTCCACACCATGGGTGAGAGCAGCGAGGCGCTCACCAAGGCCTCTCAGGAGGCGACGAGCCGCTCCATCGAGTACGCGGGAGGCATCACCACGCTCAGGTCATTTGGCATGGCGGGGGCCAGCTTCGATGCCCTGAGACAGAGCTTCGAGGGGCTGCGCGCGGCCTCGGTGGGCCGCGAGGCGGCAAGTCGTCCCGTGGCCGTCTTTGGCAAGGCCGTCATCGGGGCAGGGGCAGGCATCGTCATGCTCGCAGGCGCGGCGCTCGCGTCCGCGGGATCGGTCGACCCGTTTGCCCTGCTGGTGTTTTTGCTGCTGACGCTGTCGGTGTACGAGCCCATCTTCACGCTGTTCTACTACCTGTCCGACTATGCAAACGCGCGCGCCGCGGGAGGTCGCATCCGCGCACTCTCGCAGGAAGAGGAGCTGAGCGAGCCGGCTTCGGGCGAGGCCGAGGACCCGGCCTCTGCGGACGTGTCCTTTGAGCGGGTGTCCTTCGCGTATTCGGACGAAGCGAACGTGCGCCTCGTGCTTGACGGGGTGGACGTGTGCATGCCGCAGGGCAAGGTGACCGCCCTGGTGGGGCCGAGCGGCTCGGGCAAGTCGACCGTGTGCCGGCTGGCGGCCCGCTTCTGGGACCCGACGGCAGGCACGGTGCGGATAGGCGGGTGCGACGAGCGAGCCATGGGTGCGGCAGCCGTGCTCTCCCGCGTCTCCATCGTGTTCCAGGACGTGTTCCTCTTCCAAGGCACCATTGCTGACAATATTCGCATGGGGAGGCTCGACGCGACCGAAGAGGAGGTGCGCGATGCCGCGCGGAGAGCTGCTGCCTTGGACTTCATCGAGGCGCTTCCCCAAGGTTTTGACACCGTCGTGGGGGAGGGCGGCTCCACGCTCTCCGGTGGTGAGCGCCAGCGCGTCAGCATTGCGCGTGCCCTGCTCAAGGACGCGTCGATCGTGCTGCTCGACGAGGCCACGAGCTCGCTGGACGCCATCAACGAAGTTGCGGTGCAGCAGGCGATTGCCGAGCTGGTGCGTGGCAAGACCGTCGTGGTGGTCGCTCACCGCCTGAACTCCATCCGCGAGGTGGACAACATCGTCGTCATAGACGAGGGCCATGTGGTGGCCCAGGGAACGCATGCGGAGCTGCTGCGGAGCTGCGGGCTCTACGCCCACCTCTGGGAGGAGCAGGAGCGAGCTTCGGTCTGGCAGATCGTCTGAGAGCGGATGGCAGGCAGCGCGAGGGCGGCCTTGCGACCGTCAGGTCGTTGGGGCCGCCTTTGCGCTGTGTCGGCTATCATGGCCATGTGATTCCATTCGGCGAGAGGGGCTTCATGCCGGCAATCTTCAGCGAGCGCGACAAGGGGGAGCTCTACGAGCGCATGATCGCCGAAGGGTGTCGGCTCGTGCGCGAAAGGGGCATTCGACGCCTCCGCGTGGAGGATGTGACCCGTGCCGTGGGCATAGCCAAGGGGACGTTCTACAGCTTCTTCCCCTCCAAGGAGCAATTCATCTATGCCATGATGACCGAGGGTCGCCAGGACCTCATGGACCTCCTGATGCGGCTGCACGACGAGCGCGGCGCCTTGGGGAGAGACGAGATGCGTGAGTGGCTGCAGGCCATGTGGCGATCGGAGCGCAACGTCTACCGCATCGTGACGCTTGAGGACTACGAGTGGCTCATGGCGCACCTCGAGCCCGAGGCGAGCTTTGACCCCGCCAAGGACATGCAGGTCATGGGGGCCATCGCGGAGTTGCTGGAAGACGTGCGTCCCGACTGCGACTGGCGCGTGTTCGCCAACCTCCAGAAGACGCTCGCCCTCGCGCTGCTCGGCCGGGAAAACCTGCATCCCGACGCCCTCGAGAGGACGGTCGATGCGTTGATCGAGGCCATGCTCGACGAGGTGTTTGGGAGGACTATATCAGGCGAGTGAGAGACCCCGAATTCCTGGTGCCTCCACAAGCAAGGCGGCTTCGTGGCAGCGGGATAACAAGGGAGTCAAATGACTTCTTGGCTCAGTCAGGGAGTCAAATGTCCTGTCTGACTCATGCGGCAGGCTCCTGATAGGCGTGGCCGTCTCGCTTATCGGAATGCGCGGGTAAGAGCCTCGCGATACCCGCGCAGCTCGCCCTCGTCGCTCCGCTCGATGAAGTCGTCGATGTAGGCGAGCAGTTGGTCCTTGGCATGAGGGATCCTGCACTGCACGTGGAACAGGTTGGAGGCGTGCTCGTTCATGAAGACGGTGTCGTTGGTGAGGCACCGCACAAGCTCGCGTACCTCCTCGAGCTTCTCGGTCTCGGTCGACTCCTCGTAGAGTCCCTTCTCCATGGCGCGATAGAGCGGGGTGCCGGGCACGAGCGTGAGCTGACGACGCATGGCGTCAGCAGTACGAGGAGATCGAAGGCCGCTTGGTCGAGCTGCTGTCCGACTGCGTGATCCAGAGAATTAGCCATATTGGAAGCACTGCCGTGGACGGAATCTGGGCCAAGGACATCGTTGACGTCATGGTCGAGCTCCCCAGCCAGTCAGATCTGGAAAAGGCAGCGGAGAAGCTCGAGCGTTCCGGTTTCACCATGATGTCGAACGAGGGGAAACGAATCTCACTCAACCTTGGCTACACGAAGAACGGCTTCGCTGAGAAGGTCTACCACGTTCACCTGAGGCTCGTAGGGGACAACGACGAGTTGTACTTCCGTGACTACCTCAACGCACACCCCCAGATCGCCAGGGAGTACGAGGCCTTGAAGCTGCGCCTGTGGAAAGAGTTCGAGCACAACAGGGACGCATACACTGAGGCAAAGACGGGGTTCATCAAAGCAGTAACCGCGAAGGCTCGCCAGGAGTACGCGGGAAGGTACTGAGGGCTGTCGTCAGGGGGATAGCAATCTCGCGCCCATGCGGTCATCCAGCGCATAGAATGACGGTGCATGAGAATCGCCGTTCTGCAGGGAGTGACCGTGGGGGACCTATCAAGCTTGTCCACAGAGCAGCGCAATCCGCGCACCAAAAACCTGGATAGGATGTCGCCTCTGCAGATTGTGCTGGCAATGAACGAGGAGGATAAAAGGGCAGCCGAAGCGGTGGGGGAGGCCCTGCCCCAGGTTGCGGAGGCAATTTCGCTTGCGACTGCGTGTCTGCAGCGGGGCGGTCGACTTGTCTATGTGGGTGCTGGCACCAGCGGTCGGCTCGCGATGCTCGATGCCGCAGAATGCCCACCCACGTTTGGAATCTCGCCAAGCAAGGTTGTGTGCATTCTTGCTGGGGGACCGCAGGCCTTCCTGCGGGCCGTAGAAGGCGTGGAGGACAGCACCACCCTCTGCAGGGAGGAGCTTGAGCGGATCGGCTTGTGCCAAGACGACCTGGTGATTGGCCTTGCGGCAAGCGGACGCACGCCGTTTGTGGTGCATGGCCTGCGCTACGCACGCTCTCTGGGCTGCCGCACGGTGGCCATCGCATGCGTGGGTGACTCTCAGATTGGAAGCGAGGCGGACCTTGCGATAGAGGTACTGACGGGGCCTGAGGTGCTGACGGGGTCGACGCGGCTCAAGGCAGGCACGGCACAAAAGATGGTGCTCAACATGATCTCGACAGGTGCGATGGTGGGCCTGCACAAGACGTTCCAGAATCTCATGGTAGATGTGCAACAGACGAACGAGAAGCTCAAGGACCGTGCGCGACGCATCGTGGTTGAGGCAACCGGGTGCACCGACGAGCGCGCCAGGCAGGCGCTCGAGGAGGCCTCCGGGTCTGCCAAGGTCGCTATCGTGGCGATTCTCCTTGGCATTTCGTCGGAACGTGCCACGCAGGTTCTCGACAAGGCCTGCGGTAGCGTGAGCGCAGCGCTGGCGGGGGAGTAGGTGACCATGGATTTCGAGACAATAAGCAACAAGCTGCTCGAGGCGTTGGGTGGCGTGGACAACATCGTTACCAACGAGGCCTGCATGACGCGGCTGCGCGTGGGTGTCCGCGACATGTCTCTGGTGAATATGGAGGCGATCAAGTCGGTTGACGGCGTGATGGGAGTCGTGCAGTCAGACACGCTCCAGATTGTCTTTGGGCCGGGCACCGTCAACAAGGTGCTCGACGCCTTCACGTCCCTGACGGGCATTCCCAAGGGAGGGTCCGGATCCGATGTCGCAACAGTTGCCAAAAGGAACAAGGCAGACCAGTCGGAGAGGCACGGCAATCCGTTGCAACGCTTCCTCAAGCGCGTGGCAAACATCTTTGTGCCCCTTTTGCCCGGCATCATCGCTGCCGGCCTGATAAACGGCATTGCCAACGTGGTCAATGTGGCCACAGAGGGAGCGCTTGGCGGAACCTGGTGGTACGAGACCATCCGCACCATGGGCTGGGCGCTGTTTGCCTACCTTCCCGTCTTTGTGGGCTATAACGCGGCGAGGGAGTATGGTGGGTCCCCCATTCTGGGTGGAATCGCTGGTGCCGCCTGCGTCGCACATGCCTCGATGCCCCTGCTCGCCACCAATGGCGATGCCCAGGTTCTGCTGCCGTTGACGCATGCTCCCTACAACCCGGGGAGCGGCGGCCTGGTTGCGGCCTTGCTGGCTGGAGCCCTGTTTGCATGGCTCGAGCGAAGGCTGCACGCCGTCATGCCCAGCCTGATTGACACGTTTGTGACGCCGCTCTCCGTGCTGGCCCTGGGCAGCATGGCCTTGGTCCTGGTTCTACAGCCTGTTGGCGCGGTCCTTACCAAGGGCATCTATGTCGTCATGGAGTTCGTGTACGAGAGAATGGGTGTCATTGGGGGCTACGTGCTTGCCGCAGGGTTCCTTCCCCTCGTGTCGGTTGGGCTCCACCAGGCGCTGACGCCCATTCACGTGATGCTCAACGATCCCGCGGGGCCGACCATGGGCGTCAACTACCTTCTTCCGGTCCTCATGATGTCGGGTGGCGGCCAGGTTGGGGCGGGCCTTGCCCTCTTTCTCAGGACAAAGAGCAAGAAGCTCAAGGGCTACATCAGGGATTCGATTCCCGTGGGCATCCTGGGGGTGGGGGAGCCCCTGATGTACGCGGTGACCCTTCCCCTGGGCAGGCCGTTCGTAACCGCCTGCCTTGGTGCCGGCGTGGGCGGCATGCTTGCCACGCTCTTCCATCTTGGGGCCATCTCGCAAGGCGTTTCGGGCCTGTTCGGCGTGCTGATCGTCCAGCCGGGGCAGCAGGCTGCCTACGTCGTGTCGCTTCTGGGGGCTTGTGCGGGCGGCTTTGTGCTTACGTGGCTGTTCGGCATCGACGACGAACGCATCGAGGAGCTCTACGGCGCATAAGCCGCGAGTCGGCTGGCGAGTGCTAGCGGAGCGGCCCGATGAGACAAGAAGCCCGGCGCAAAGGAGCGACGTCCTTTGCGCCGGGCTTACATAATCCGCAGCTATGAGGTCTAGACGATATGTAGAGTGATCGGGACCTCACTCTGTGAAGCAGTGGCCATCGAGTGGCGGCGTGGGTTAGGCTCGGTCGTAGGTATCGTCCGGCTTACCACATTCACAGGAGGTCCCGACCATGT